>Ga0131853_10010630_pt1 | contig 16827 bp, 12 predicted proteins | sample TergutLab28metaG_FD_92764 | JGI IMG/M metagenome (GOLD analysis project Ga0131853, IMG submission 92764) | Labiotermes labralis P1 segment gut microbial communities from Petit-Saut dam, French Guiana - Lab288 P1 (version 2) (version 2) | ecosystem: Host-associated > Arthropoda: Insects >...
AAGGAAGAATATTTTTGGTTTATTTTTTTGTTTTGTGTTTTTTTTTTTTTTATTTTTTTGCGAAAAAGGAGGGGGGGGGGGGGGGGGAATCCCTGTTTACTGTTTTAGGTGTAGATGTAGGTGTCAGCAATACAGTGTTCAATGTTGCAGCAGTGGTCTCCCTTTGTACTGTTGTCAAGCTACAAAATATTTCATACTGCTCTGAACAATAATAAGTATTTAACATTATGAGTGTGTGTCTGTCTACTTGCCTCAGCATGGATATTACATCTTTTCTGTCATATTATGCCATCAGTGACCTGTCTTCCTCTACCACATCCTTCCACAAAATTTAGTGGACATGAAATGTGTGTTTTGATTTTCTCTACAACTTCTGTCTGAGACAGTTCTCATTCTAAGAAGAAGTCAGCAAAATATTATCATAAATTTACATGGGTATGCACGTAAATTACCCATTAATCTTGTCAGATTTTAATCAAACTTCCATTTTTCTCAGCAGATTTTTTAAAATTCCCCAAAAATCCAACCATTGGGAGACAAGTTATTCCATGTAGACAGATGGATGGACAGACATAACAAACCTAATGGTCTCTTTTCACAATTTTGCAAACACACCTAAAAATGGGGTACTACTGACTTTATTCATAACTTTACAAACTTCAATAGCTACAACAGTCTGTGATGGCAAGACAGAATTTATTTTAACCTGCAAATTAAACTGTAAAGAATACAGTTCCTATAGTGTTAACTCCATATAACAATAATTTTTAAAAAATTTATAAAAATCCTTGTTATAATAGGTATTCATTATGACTGGAATTAGGTACTTCAATATATATTCTCTTTTCATGCATTATCATAGCAACATTAAAATAAATAATAACTGAACATCGCTAATGTCTTTTATGTTATATAAACCAAAGCATTATAGATTTTCCCAAACTTACACAATTTCTGGCACTTTAAACTGATTCCTTATTAGGAGCCAACCTTTACAGGCAAAAGTGACTTGCATTTTATCCTTTTACTATTTCTGACATACATTAGGCTTGCAGTTAACAAAAGAGCAAATGTATTAGTCTCCAACACAAAATATTAAAGAGGAGAACCTAAATGAGAATGGCATAAAAAACCGATCTTACACACCCATACAAATGCACATATTCTGCCATCAGTGTACACACAGAGTAGTTAGTTATTTTACAGTTCAGACTGTAGAACTTGGTACTAAAAAAAGTCTACCTTAAACTGGCATTATGAAATAATGAAACATGTTGGCTTGGAAATATGCACTTATTAATTTCAAATTTACATGCATACTGTTGAATGTTTCCAATTTGTTTGTCAGACACATGGTTAATCCTACAACAGTACAAGATTATTACTTCACTCTTTAAGATGCCACCAATTTCATAGGGATCTACTGGCTTTGTACTCAAGTCTAAGCATTTCTATTTCATTGGCCTAATTAAGGTTGAACATAACTTAACATGCAACACAATGACAACAAAAATTCCAACACCAGTTCACTGACTAAATTATATAACATCACAGACATCTGTCACTGGCTAATACTAAAAAAGAAGTCAGCCATGAAGCAGTACAGTGTTAAACAATGAATCTGAAACACACCTTGTAACAACGGTGATCTGACTAGGACGAAAATCTCTGGTAAGATTGCGTCAGAAACACGGGCCAGAGCTGCAGGATGCAACTGGGCTATTGAGGTCAGCAGTGTCAGGGTCAGCTGTGCAATGTGCAGATCTGCTTCACTAAGCAACGGTGCCAATTCAATTATAACCTGAAACAATTTGAAATACACCAATTAATGAAAGACAAACAGGGCCAAGTGGGAACAAAAATTTTTTTATAATATGGGTAGCCCTTGTTTATCAGCAGGTATTGATCAAATCCCAGCACAACTGATTAAGGCATGGTGTAGAACAATTTGCCATGAGATCCATAAATTTATTATTTCTATTTGGAATAAGGAGGAATTGTTTGAGGAGTGGAAGGAGTTGATCACTGTACCTATTTGTAAGAAGGGTGATAAAACAGACAGTAGTAATTATGGAGGCATATCACTTTTGGCAACTACGTACAAAATTTTATCCAACATTATGCTGTCAAGGTTAACTCCTTATGCAGTGGAAATTACTAGGGATCATCAATGTGGATTTCGATGCAACCGATCAACTACTGATTATACATTCTGCATTCATCAAATACTTGAGAAAAAATGGGAATACAATGAAGCAGTGCATCAGCTCTTTATAGACTTCAAGAAAGCTTAAGATTCAATTAGGAGGGAGGTCGTGTATAATATTCTCGTTGAGTTTGGTATCCCCAAGAAACTGGCAAGGCTAATAAAAATGTGTCTAAGTGAAACCTATAGCAGAGTCTGGGTAGGCAAGCATCTATATCACATGTTTCCTATCAGGAATGGTTTGAAACAAGGTGATGCTTTATAGCCACTGCTTTTAAACACTGCTTTACAGTACACCATTAGGAGTGTTCAGGTAAACCAGGATGGATTGAAATTAAATGGTGCACATCAGCTTCTGGTTTATGATCATGATGTTAATATATTTGGAGGCAGCATACATACTATAAAGAAAAACTCAGAAGCTATAGTAGTTGCTAGGAAGGAGACTGGACTAGAAGTAAACGCTGATAAGACTAAGTACATGGTCATGTCTCAAGATCAGAATGCAGGACGAAGTCACAATATAAATATTGAAAACAGTCCCTTTGAAAGGGTGGAAGAGTTCAAATATTTGGGAACAACCTTAACAAATCAAAATCCTATTCAGGAAGAAATTAAGAGCAGATTGAAGTCAGGGAATGCCTGCTATCTATCAGTGCAGAATCTTTTGTCTTCCAATTTGTTATCAAAAATTTAAAGATTAAGATATACAGGACTATAATTTTGCCTGTTTTGTATGGGTGTGAAACTTGGTTGCTCACATTGAGGGAGGAATGTTCGGTGAGGGTGTTTGAGAATAGGGTGTTGAGGAGAATATTTAGACCTAAGGGGGGCGAGGTAACAAGAGAGTAGAGAAAATTACATGATGAGGAGCTTAATGATCAGTACCCCTTACCCAATATTGTTCTGGCGATAAAACTGAGAAGAATGAGATGGGTGAGGCATGTAGCACATATGGGGGAGAGGAGAGGTGTATACAGGGTTTTGGTGGGGAAACCGGAGGGAAAGAGACCAATGCAAATTATTATGATCACAAGCATAAACTAACCTTGTTGAGTAAGTCTGTACTGAGGGCACTGCTGTAGTTGCGCACAAGTGTGTCCAGCAAGGTCAGGGTGCTCAACTTTAGTGCACGTTGGTTTTTTCGGAGGAAGGAACCTAATATTGGTACTGCTTCACCCTGAAAATAACAGTCACAGAATAAATAACTCTATATGGTGTCACTATATAAGTTTTCCCTACAGTTACACCTGGTTTTCTCATATAAATACAGCAAACAGGGTGTACAATAACAGCACACATTGGGTTGTGAAAAGTTCATTGCAGTATTATAACAAATTTTGTTCTAAAGAACTCAGTAAAACCACACACACACTAAATCCACTGATATCTCAAGAAAACAAGTAGAAGGAAAAATGTGGGCTTCTGTTTATAGGTGACTCCATTTGTTCAATATAAAACACACATACCTGCAAGCTGTAATGTGAAAATGAGTAAGGTTATGGTGCATTTTACATCGTATGTAGTCATATTGGTATGATCTGCAACATCACATTCAAAGTGAAGCTGCCAATATTAAAAAGGACACTCACTAAAATTGGCCGCAGATCAATACGCAGTGGTGAGCCAGCCACTTTGGTGAGTGCCTTTACAGTAGTAAGCCTAGTGATCTCATTGCGAAGACGGTCCAGAAAGATGGGTAGACAAGTATGAAGTTCACCCTAAAAAATGCCAATAAACTTAATATAAGGAACTGGACTTTATTTTTAAAAAGAAGTGGTTCACACTTTCAACTGTACCAGGAAGAAAGTCATTTCCGCTCATTGCTATATGCTGAATTACCTGCAAGTAATCACCAAGGTTACAGATGATCTGACCCATGCAAGATATTGCCCGTTCCTTCACCTCCTGATCAATGTCTGCTGCCTTAAGACGGATCAATGTACAGCGATACAGTTCACCAGTAAAGGGTGTGAAGTCAAAGTTACTGGGAATATCTAAACATAGAAAGTAGTATTACTTTACACTTCAAAAGAATACAGAAAGAGCAACTGATAAAGATACACATAACAAACAACGCAGAGCATAAGGGTGAACAAAGAGGCATCACAGATAGTTGGCCAGACAGTTGCAGATTTGTGCAGAATGTTTCAGCATCCAGGCACTATTCTTGAAATAAATTCAACATATACATGCATATTAAATCATAATGCTAGCAGATTTGGAAACTTCTAAACTCAATTAAAATCACTCAGCAAAACACTTACCACACATTTAATCACACTAAACAGTACAATAGATATGAGATGAGAGATGAGCTGTGGGTTGCAAAGATGTTAAAATATCTGTGCTGACATTTAGTTAATTAACATGGTACAGTCAAATTCAGTCATATCATCATCAAAGGACTGAATATTTTGTGTCATTGTAAATAAGTGTTGGTCTAACCAGGTAGTACACTGTTATGGTTAACAGTGGGGGATTATTTGGTACCAAAGAATATCTGATGCTAAAAATGAGATGTCACAAACTGATGTTGGTATAATCATGTTCAACTGTATTTACCCAATATATGAGAATTTATCATCAACTAAGCCATTTACAGTACTGTTGGGGGGGGGGGGGTTCTCCAGTAAATTATGGAAACCTAGACACCAACAACCTAGATCCGTCCAACAGTTTTCCATTCCATGACGAACTTTTTGTGTCCTCTGTCTGAACTTCATATCAGGTCCCTCACAGTTTGTCTTACTCTGTGCCCTGTGTTTGAGGATGTTACATCAATTTATGCCTTACATTGGACTGTAACTCACCTAGTGGTCGTATGACTTTAACAAGCTGCTGCAAGACAAGCAGTGCCTCAGCAGTGATCTTATAAAAGCCATCTCCAACTGCTGTAATGACAGGTGGAACTAATACTGCCATGTGGCTATGAAACACTTCAGGTGGATGTGATGTCAGCAAACAGTATACAAAAGTCAATGTGTCAATCTTCATGTTGCTGCTAGAGTTTTTATCACTGCAAAGCAAAGAATCTCCTTTTACAAGAAATTATGGTTCTCTGAAACTGAATAATGGTCAATTTCTAACTAATAATTCTATATAAACCATAGCACACTGAAATATATATCCAAAACATCCTCTAGGACCAGACTTCTTTATGAAACATGGTCATAAGTACTTTACAGGAAACATAAGAATTTAAAGGTGTTGATTTCTTAAAATGAATTTTACACATATCAGACGTTATTGACTCTGGAAATCCGTCCTGATAAACATGAAGACTCCGGTCTAAACACACAAAATAGTCTTCTGTCATGGCCACCATATTCCCCTTTTGCAGTTTACAGTGCTGACTGAATTCTCAGACCATAAATTGTCTCACTTGATTGCTGGTACAGATAAGCAGATACAGTACTTTATAAAAAGACTTAAAAAATATGGGTACTAACCCCAACGAATATTGGATGCCTGGTATAAGAGCAGGGATATGATTAGTGAGGGCTCCAGGCAGCACAATGACTAGCTCCTTCAGGAGGGTAAAACAGTCTTGTCGAGTCTTGATGCTCTTTTCCTTCATCTGGTTGTGCACAGCCTTCACAATGGCTGGCACCTGTGTCTGTAGCATACACACAGGTCCCTCTTCCTGGTCCATACAGTCTGGATCATGACTCACACTGACAGCGGGTCTTGTCTGCCTTAGAAGAGCCATGTATGCATGGAAAATGTCTGACTTCACATTTTCTTCTCGTTCTGACAAATTTAAAATAAGCTTGAAACTTACTTGGAAAATTTCACAGACAACATTTTGTTTAAGTCTAAATTATTTAACAATTTCACATTCCACATTCTTGATTAATATTCTTAGTTTAATATCTATTTATGAAATCATGTTTTTCAATCAGTGTTAATAAATAATGCACAATAATATATGATAAGCAGTGTAACAGACAGCAGGTTTACATATACATGGAACTTTTTCTCTTGCATTAAAGAACACGACAGGCAATGTACAGAATGTAACACTGAGATGTGTTCATGCAACCATCGTTGCAATGGAAAAGCAATAAGTATTACATGGTCTGGGTATGTGTTTGTAGACTTACATATCCAGCATGCAATATGCATGTGCTATATTATCATCTGTGGACTGTCTGACTCTATGATATTTTTCCACATTATCTCACAAACAGCACAATTTTCAAAACAAAAAAAAAACAAAAACAAAAACAAAAAAAAAAAAGTTATTTAATTTAAAATGTGTGTTTCATTTTCTCTAAAACTTTTGTCTGAAATATTTCTCATTCTAAGAAGAACTGAGTGAGATATGATCAAAAATATATATTAGTCTTCATGTAAAGTAACCATTATTCGTGTCAGATATTAATAAAAAAACTTTAATTTTCTCAGCAGATTTTTGAAAAATACTCATATACCAAATTTCATGAAATCCATCTGGTGGGAGCCGAGTTGTTCCATGCAGATGAAGAGACAGACAGACAGGCATGACAAAGCTACCAGTTGCTTTTCATAATTTTGTGATCACAATCAAAATACATCTGTGGAATAAAATGAATTGTGTTGGTTCTTGATGCACATTAACACATTTTATGTCCAATAACTTTCTTTCGAAAACTGTGCTGTTTATGTGATAATGTGGTAAAATGTTTTAGAGTTGGGCAGGCCACAGATGACAATATGGCACATGTGCATTGCATGCTGGATACCTAGGGCTACAAATACATACTCAGGTTGTGTAATACTTGTGCCTTTTCCACTACAACAATGGTTGCGTGAAAGCACCTAAGTGTTACATTATATGTACATTGCCTCTCTTGTTGTCTCTCAGCTTTGCTTGTGAAATGAATGAATGGGTTTCAAAAGCCTTGTCTCTATTCTCATCACATCAGCCCATACCTTTAAATCTTGCAATAAGTGCTGGGGACAGCGTTCTGTAGAATTCACAGAGGAGTTCATGTCTGGTTGCTATGACAGCCTCCAGACACTTTGCAGCAGATCTTCGCACTTTCCAGCTCATGTCGTCATCATCTGAGTATTCATCATTGTCATCATCATCGACCTCTTCCTCAGTCTCCATCACAACTCCATCTTCACCTTCATCTCCCTCATCATAGTTATAGTTGGGATCGAAGGTAATGTACGTCAGGCACAGTTCTGTTATCTAGAGCACATTAAAAATGACATGTGAACACCCTGTTGTTGCATATCATTACAAACTGCACAATCTCTGTCCTAAAAAAAGACCATAAATTCCCAGGGAAGCATGTGAAGGCAAAGTCACAAAGAACAAAGAACCTGGACTTCAATCTGTGGGAATGCATGTTACTAAATATAGAAAGTAATGCGCCCTGCTTAAGACGGCTAAAGCAGTTGAATCAAGAAGGCCACTGCTGGGATGCAGTTCAAGTGGTAAGAAATTCTATATGCATACAAAATGTTGATGGTTTTTACACACAAAACAGAGTACAATGCACACTCTATTGTTTCACAAGATACACATCACAACAAAATTCTTGCCATTAACTAGCAAAAAATACACAAAGCCTTGCGCTGCAAAATGCAGTCGAAAGAGGATGTTAGATTTTTCTGTGCATTGTATGTGAAGAGAGCCACAATCTTTCTAATCTTGATCCACACTATGGCCTGTATACATACTTTAATCCTGGCACAAATAAGTGAACATGGCCATTAATGTAGGGGTGCACAAATCCTGGGCATCTGGTTGCTGTGGTCACTACATTTTGTATGATGGCACCTAATATTTGCTTGTTCTCAGTACCAAATTTGCTTCCCATTACCCTTCTGACACTTAGAATTTTGAGGTGGCTCCTAGATTCTTTAAAACCTGTACACCCCTGCATTAATGGATAAATACTTTTATCGGTCTTCAAGAATTCCAATTCAACACACAAATCAATTCCTACACTTTAAATAAATTGTTATCATATTAATTCCCTCAGCATCTGAAATTTCATATATTATTAACCTGAAGTCTCACTGCATGAAAATGCTAACTGCATTAGGACTTGTGGGGGATTAAGAATGGAATCGCAGCATAATAATAACAATAAATGACAACAAGTTCAAAGAAATATTTCTGACACACTACAAACTGGCAACTCACAGTATGGATGTGTGGGGTAATTTCCTTTGGACAGCGATGCACAAATGCTTCAAAGGCTTGCAGACAATACTCTCTGAGTTCATCATCCTCCTCTCGACTGTACTGAACAACCAAAGGCATAACTCGTTCAATGTGCTCACCGAATCGGTGGCCTGCTTGTCGACTGCAGAACACAATGCAGAAATTTAAACAGAGAACTCAGTATTTAAAACCTCTACATCATACAGACCAATCACTAAAAATAAAAGAAATTTTAGTTAGACTTACAATGAAGACTGATATTAGAGTCAGAATAACACTCTCAAATTGTGAAGGAAGTTGGGGTAATAAATAACTTACAAAAACTGGAGATTGTAAGCGCAATAATTACTCTGTTTATCCAAATTGAATGTGACATATTTTCCTCTAATTATAAAGTTACAAAATCAATATCCACCTTCAATATGTAGCAGCCTTTTTAAATATTTTAAGCTTGTAGCAAGATGATGACTTTAAGTGTACTAGGCTATACAAAGCACATGTACCACACTGTGCACTGTGCAATTAATACATAAAATCGCTTCTTCTGTGCAGTCATGTTCTTTAGCAGAGAAATCTTAGACTTTGAGATACGTGTCAATTTCAGATACTATTATGGTGGAAGTAATGTGAAGAGACAAAAAAAATTTCTATTTTACTTATTTGTATTCTTAAGATACTGTCAGCAACTCAAAACTGATTTTATAACACCACACCCCATGTGCCTTCCATATTCAGTATACAAATTGGAATATGTGATAATTCTGAACATATAGCTTACCAAATAGCAGCAATACACTGGATGTATGTCCGAGTGGTGGATGTGGAAGTGTCATTAGACAGCCCATCCAAAAGGAAGTCAATCAGTTTAGTATAAAGTGGATGGTTACATGACATAACCAAGTGACTCAGAGCAACAATAGTCCTGGAAAATGCAGTTCACAAAATCCAGAGTCAAAAGGTATGTTAATATATTTACAAATGATACGGCCACTGTTCTAACAGATTAGTACAATTCAAAGCATCAGTTTATTGCATTTGGTACGTACCTCTTTCTGACAGCTTGACGTGGTGAGGACAGCTGTGGTAATAACGCTGCCAGGATGGTCGTGTGGAAATTAATAAGCAGGCCTCCAAACCTGGATAACAAGTCTGCCAAGATATCCAGTGCTTCTAGTTGCACTGACACATCTTCTTGCTTCGGACCAAGAGTTACACAAAAACGTCACTTCTGGTACAGCTGTCTATGCACTCAATGAACACCCTAACCATCCAGTTCACCTCAACTCTAGTGAAATTTGTTATTTGAGTGGTTACACTAAACAAAGTCACACACATTTACATTTCATCTACGTGGGTCCACCATGCCAAAACCAAATCAAAATTTTATCAGTTTTCTAAAAAAATTGCTGATTTTACAAAAAAAATGCAGTTTTATTTTAATTAACTTAAATTGGAAACAGTTTTAAAAGCAGTGAATATCTAACAGGATATAAGAAAAGAGAGATTAACTCTGCAACCTTATGCTTGTATGTGAAACAGAGGTTTGTATGTACAATAAATAAACACACATAACAGTAAATGAGATGTGAAAAATTGCAAATAATACACCTGAAGATGTGAAACTTAATGACTGGCATTTGAGCCACTAATAATTCACAACTGAAAATTACATGTTAATTACAGGAGATTCAAAAGGACTAATTCAATTACTTTTAGCTGTTAATACTTTACTGAACCTACTTAAAACCAAACTGCAAAACTCATACAAAACACACCTAATTTCTTTACCTGATAGCGGAGATTCCACTTTCACAAGCCTTCATCAAATTTAGCACTATACTAAAAAGGAGTCTATTCAACTAGCATAAAAGTATTTAACATTGAGATCTACATTATTCTGGGTTATTACACAGAGAGAAGAGGTAATTTCTTACTGATGTTTCAGGACAACCTACCTGTCCCATCTACAGGGTTCAAGATCCTGAACCCAGCAGAAGGGGCTGATAGGTTGTTCCGAAATGTCCGTAAGAAATTAACACAATTCGCTGCGTAATATCCCAGAAGAATGCAGTTCTCAGCTACTTTGTGACGGAAGCCTGAAATCATGCATAGTATGTAACAGTCTTCCACAAAGTATAAAAAATTTATGTGACAAACCTAAATAATTTAAATTAGCCCTAAGGAAATATTTATATGCTCACTCCTAGTCTGTACAAGAATACTTTAACATAAACAGAGAACGATAAACTAAGCCTAATCAGTTATACGGTATGTAATATTTTGCTGACTTGTTCCATATCCAAGGTATTGGGCTGATTTGGGTTCACAGAATGCAAAGAAATTCAGTTAAATTCAATCCGAAGTAGTGGTTACACTGCTATAGCTGTCAATATATTTCAAATGAAAACGTAGCAACACTGACATACCTTCTCAATAGCAGTGCTCAGTCGTCCAGTGATGCGCTTACAGACATTAGCAGCAAGAGCACTTGAAGCCAGTGGAAGTTCACTGATCACTGTCTTGAGACCAATACTTGAAATATCACGTAACTGCTCCTTATCAGACACCATGTTGCCACAGAGTGCATCCACAATTGTTTCTACTTGGTATTCCTTTACCTTATTAACCAATGGGCCAAGGCTACAAAAAATACCAATAAATAATACAGCTCATAATTCAATCTAGGCAAGTGTTGAGCAAATATAACTTTCAGAAAGAACTGCATGAACTATACACACTACACATCAATCTACATGGCATCATACCCAGTAAAAACTTGAAACTTCTTCAAAATTGCTGTGAGAACCTCACATTCCCAAAGTATCGCTTCATTTATTACAGCCAATGCCCAAAGAAGAGATAAATACCACCCCTTTTTCATTGAAGGACACAAAATAACCACTTATTTCCAGCACACACAAAATTATCTCATCAGTTGCACCCAAGACCCAATTTTGGCTTCAATAGTGGCCAATGAAAAGGTCAAAGAGTTGGTTATTCACATACCTAACTACACCAAGAACTAATGGATCAACTGACAGGTGTCTGTGAACCTTGGTAGAAATACCACAATATCACAGCACCTACTATCACAAGATCAGCAAGGTAGTGACACTAACTTTTTATGTAATAACAATAACAGACCCATTAAATGAATTATTGTGAAATATATATCATGATAGGTCTTTGCAAATATCCAACACCTTAAAGAAATTTTTGATTGAAAAAGGAAATAACATGGAAACAGCACAAAATGTAGCATGGTTTAAATCCAACATTTAATAGCAGCTACCCTGAAAATGAAAGCAACAAGCTCCTCCAAAATGTTGATACTTAAACACCAATCCACATGGTGTCATTTCCCAAAGAAAAGAATCTTAATTTGCACTGACATGAGAAATTCAAATCTCAGTGGCAATTTGTTATGCTAGGCTGCCAAAAAAGACAGTGACTGTAACATCAGTGATGGTTACAAAGGTAAGAAACAGTAAGGTTGTAAGACATATCACTTAAATAGCAACCTGACAGCCTACAGTCTGTCAACAAAATGACAAGTCAAACCTCAACCCCCAAGTCCTTTTCTTTTCTCATCAAACAGATTTTCATTAAAATGAAGGCTCAAAGCCTAAACTGTGTTGACTGTAGGTTATAAAAACTCAAAGTATAACCTAAATACATCAGACATTATTCCTCAAACTCAATGAATCTTTGGTACCACAACTCTACTTCCTATAACAATCTTCAGCTGACAACCCTGATCTGATACAGTAGTCCTATCGATATGTGAGAAGTACTGAATATAGAAAGGTATATATATTACAGTTACATTACCATTTTCATTAAAATATTATATTCACTGGGTAAAAAGAAACATTAACTGGAAGTATTAGTAAATAAGATCTGCAATAAGTCATGTCTGAGATGAATATGAACTGATGAAGGAACCTTCACTGGAAAAAAAAGTTTTTGCACTTTCTATTAAAACCATGAATGTGAAATTTTATCTACTGTATGCAAAATTTATTCAAATTCTTTGGTGGTTACTATACATAGCTGGGCTTTCTGACTGATGATGCACATGGCGTAATCTAGTAATCAAAATCTTTAAAATGAAACTTCTTCACATTAGTCTGAACAACTCACCATTTCACAGCCAAATTTTGTACCTCTCCATTCTTGTCCTCCAGTAAGCGTAACAGCATTTTGACAACTTTGCGTTCTGAATCATCATCCAATTTAATGCTGTCCTTCTGAAGTTCTGTCATCAAATCATTAGTTGCCATAAACCTAAAATCCTTATCACTAGAGGTCATCTATGTAAAAGAACCAAATACAGAAAAGGATAAACAATACAATTTTTAAATAAACAGAAAAATTTCTACACATTGGATACTTCACTTCAAAATTTATATAGGCAACAGTCTACCAACAACAAAAGCAACTATCTTATGCACTAAACTGTCTTGCAAAACTACTGATCAACTACTTCTATTATCAACCAACAACTGCACTTACATAACTTTCAGATAAAACACTTTACAAACACTTAAAATCACTCCGACATGTTTCAATTTTGTCAGATCATCATCAGGGAGCTTTATTGTTCCTTTGTAAAGACATATTACAATATTCACAATTTAATTCATTTTTGCAAACAAGGTGTTGTGGCAGCATGTCTGTAAATAAATTATACTTATTAAGTATATTGTCAAAACAGGTATATGAGTAAATACATAATGGTGATTTTTGTGGCAGCATATACAAGAACACAGAGACAAACAAATAAATAGGCTTATGGATAACATATATCACAAGCTTAACAAAAAAACTGGATGCATTAATAAACCAACCTAACACCAGACATCATAATAATGAGAATGCCCCCAAATTTCAACCACGACTAATTAATCCAACGTCAAGTAAAAAAGAACAGGTTCAAACATTATCCCTAGAAGCAAAAATTACCATTATGTATTTACTCATATAACTATTTTGACAATATACTTAATAAGTATAATTTATTTACAGACATGCTGCAAAAACACATTGTTTGCAAAAACTAATTAAATTGTGAATATTGTAATATAACTTTAGCAAGGAACAACAAAACTCCTGATGATCTGACAAGATCGAAACATGTCGGAGTGATTTTAAGTGTTTTAAGTGAAAGTTATGTAAGTGCAGTTGTTGGTTGATAATAGAAGTTCTTCTACCAAAATGCACGGTGCAACAATAAGATTTATACTGATCAACTGCTTGCCCCATAGTATGTCTTGATGCACTAAGCTATAGGCTCCATAATTTCAGCTTGAACACCAATATCTGTACTTTTGCCGGGAACGTTACAAAAAAAGTAAACAGAACCAGTGACATGGTTTAGAGTATGAATCAAACACGCTTCTAACCGAAAAACCTAGCTCAACTTACGTTGTGTATTTTTCAACATTACTTTATTACTATTGGCTCGGAACTGTTCTTATAAAGATTTTATCTGTATTTTTATACCAGTAACAATTATTAAGAATATTACAAGAAATATAACAAACAATTACACTACTCTTCTTAACTGGTTATTAATAGACGATGAGAATGACTAAAGGTTTGGATTTTAAACTTTTTACATAATGCTGCACAGTGAACTAATTAGCAGCAACACAACTTCATGTTTATATTTACCACAAGTTCCATAAAAGTTTGATATCTCAATATCCCACACAAATTATGCACTGAATACAAAAATTCGCTTTGTGTATTCTTTTGGGCCAGACCTGACGATGGCTTCACCTGAACACGCAGGAACGTTTCGTCTATCTTGTATATTTATGACATAAACTGCGCCGAACTAAAAATTTTTCTCCTTAGTTACACCGTCATTACTTGTTGCAAGTCAAGCACTGGTGCCATAAAGTGAGACGTTTTAAGCACTTTTAACTTACCTTCTCTAACAAGTTCGCTATTTGATAGGACACACTCGCCATCTTGATATGTAATAACCAAAAGAGGCGAGGAAAGGAAATTTAAGTACTCACAATCCAAAGGGGATAATTTTGTATTATGCCTGCGTTTGTCAAGAATTTTTAGCAAACAACCGGCACTGGCAATACCACCGACAAACTTAGGTGATCTGTGCTGAGGTGATGTTTTGCACCGCCAGAGGACAGGATGTGCGATGGTTGTTTCGTTTTACGACATGCGTCAACAAACACGAAGAGTATAGAACGTGCAGTCTGAATATAAAATTTCCCTTCTCGATCCCCAGTTCAAACTAATGGCCGTGCCCTCTTTATGTAACTCGTTAAATTCGGTTCAAAGTGCAAGGAATGATCGAACGTATACAAAATGAGAATATATGTTTAAACAGAATTAAAAACAGCTATTATTGAAACAAAGGATATGATTTAGTACTTCATGTTACAAAGAGAATTAAATTTATGTGTACATTTAGCAATTGTGACGTCAAAAACAGCGAATATTGTATTTAATTTGACCTACACGCGTCTCTGGAAGCTTGTAGAGTATTATTCCTAGATATTTCGTGCACAAAGAAATGTTTTGAAGACACTGGAATGGGAAACTAAGCAAACGCTATGCCCAAAACACTTTTCTGCAAGTCTCAACAGTTGTCAAGATAATTGCATATTCATGTTGTCGTGACACAAGTTGCACATAAAAATTTTGCAATTACAAACTCGAAGTCTTGGGAAAAACAATACAGCTAATGCATTCAAATTTGGATATATCATGCATGCATTTCCTAAACTGTACAAATAACCTACACACAGTGGGAACAGGGAGTTTGATTCCATGCATCTTTCACTTAAATGCAGTTACTTTACCAGCCAAATTAGCAGACCCTGTGAATTTCTACACATAAGATGTATTCAGTACATACAAGAAGAATTCTTTCATTTTCCATAAGTACCATAGTAGAATACAGTTCAGTTTGTTTTATGTCCCTTAAATTTTCTTGGTTAGGTTTGGTTTGGTTTGGCTTATTTGTTCATCCATTCAGTCACACATGTAACACTGGACATTGTATATTCTTTAAATCAGATGTGTGCTGTATCATCAGTGATTAAAATACTTCACTCTCAGGTTATTTGGTGACGTTTAAACTGCACGTTTCATTAATAGAAAATGAGATGGAAGTACAATAATGATCAGAAATTCAGGCCTAGGAAGGAGGAAGCCATGGGCTGTTACAAAGCATTCCATGGACAACTTGAAGAAAATCATCTCGCACCTGTCACATATGCAGTCTATTGACCCCCTGTCTGAAAATCTAAAGCACAATGACTACAATAGAGCATTTAAAGAGCATACAGAAGGCAAATAAATTCTTCAGGAAAAGTCAAGTGCATAATAGAAGCTATCAAATGGAACAACATAAAACTCTGTTTGAATAACTGCACAAATAATTCGTCCAAGAGTCACAAGTGTTGTACAAGATGTAGGCATGAACTGCTAACCCTAATGTTATATTGTTGGTTCTATTTTTAAAATATTCATAAAATGGTGTATTTCTTTCTGAATTCCAAACTGAGCTGCAATCTTAAAATGTAATTATAAACAATTATCTTAGTTATGTGTTTCCAAAAATTAATTCACTCTTCATTTGCTACAGTGAATCAAAAAGGAACTGCAGATTGGATTCTCATGAAGTACAAGTTTCACACATATATATAATACCTTCTCTCTCAGAGCTAGTTATGAAAATTTAAAATTCATATAATTTTAATTTATTCAGGACTATTACTGTAGTCACCAGACAAGCTGAGCTCATCCTCAAAGGGTTACATGGTGAGATGTGGTAGCTACTAGCATGTCATACACATAAGGCAGGCTGTTCTACTGTTAAAAATAATCTACACAATACCTATAATAGTTCATCTAACAGTACTGTGAGAAGGAACTACAGGCTAATGTTTTATGTTAGGTAGATACCTGTCAATCTCTACCACAATGCTTTCCACACTGAGCAGCAATTAATGGCTATTTAAAACAACTGGACATACATACATACATATATCATTTCGTTGGTCCATAATTCTGTCGGACATGAAACTTGTCAGAGAAAAACACTACATACAGACAAAACAAGACAATACAATACAAAACAACAAATATCAAAGCTACAGTCTCCAATACGATATTGTGCAAAGCATAATAACAAAGTAATACAATATACATTACAACAAGAAAGATTTATAGAATTAATTGTCTCTGCTAACCTCCAAACAGTCTTTGACAGAGTGCAACATCTTATTTAAGAAAATATAATTTTTAAATTGTTTCCCATCGTCCCTAAGGTTTAAAATGTTGCTGGGTAGAATGTTATATATTTAACAATAGAGTAATTGCTTGGAGCAGTTGTGATGTTTGCTATTGGAATGAAAGTTGAAGTTACATCTTGTCCTTAGCCCATGTTTTCTAAGTCTGTCCAAAGATTATTTGG
>Ga0131853_10010631_pt1 | contig 16826 bp, 17 predicted proteins | sample TergutLab28metaG_FD_92764 | JGI IMG/M metagenome (GOLD analysis project Ga0131853, IMG submission 92764) | Labiotermes labralis P1 segment gut microbial communities from Petit-Saut dam, French Guiana - Lab288 P1 (version 2) (version 2) | ecosystem: Host-associated > Arthropoda: Insects >...
GAAACAAAAAAAGCAGCGCTTACTCTGCATTATTATAACTATCACTCAACCCCAATAAATAATCACCCGAAACATTTAGAAACTTTGCTATAAGCGGTAAATACTCTGCCTTAGGATTTGTATTATCTCTTTTCCAACCGGCTACAGAACTTGGGTCAATACCTAAAACAGCCGCTAATTCTTTTTGCGTTTTTCCTTGCGCTTTAAGCAAATCAAATATTCTTTGGCTAATTTCTTTCATAAAAAATATTGCGAAAATCGCATTTTTTGTTTGACAAGTGCGAAAATCTCATGTATGTTATGTATGATAGTTGCTTCATGCATGGCAGCCTATCACTTTTACAGTACCACAAACTATTTTAAAAATCAACACAAATATAAAGCAAACTAAAATTTTCTTTGCTATGGTTTTGTTGTGGAGAAATTTATGAAATCAATTATCAAACAAATGTTTTATGGCAAAAAAGGAAATTGCGATAATATAAAGCCTACAAAAAGGTATAAAAAACTTTTAGAAATAGCCATTGCTTGCGAAGATGATTTAAAGGCAAAACTTAATTCATCTCCCAAACTTTTAGAGCTTTACCTTAAAGCAATAGATGCTGTCGAAATACTCAACGAAGAAACCGTCACTGCACACTATATCGAAGGCTTTAAACTCGGTGTCCTTTTAGGATTAGAGTTATTACAGAGTTAAATGTGTTTATTATATAAAAAAAGGTAAGAGGTTTGTATTAAGAATCTCTTACCTTTTTGTTGTGCATGATTATTATTTCGGGCGGCAGATTGCCGCCCCTACAATACAGCCGAGTCTATAAAAACAGTTACTAAAATGCATTTGGTTTTCTCGTAGGGGCGGTTATCAACCGCCCGTATGTCACTAAACAAACTCGTTTAATGGTTTTTCGGACGGTCAATGACCGCCCCTACAAGGTTATATCTATAAATGTTATTGTATTTATCCTATCTTTACCAACTTATACAACACATTACCGCTAGGAGTCTTTACCCACACATCTTCGCCTTTCTTTTTGCCCATCATGGCTTTACCTATGGGGGACTCGTTTGAGATTCTGCCTGCAACGGGATTAGCCTCGGTGCTGCCAACGACTGTATAGTCATATTCTTTTCCGTCTTTGGTGTTTTTGATTTTGATTTTACTGCCAAAATCTACCTTGTCGGATTTGTTTTTTTCGTCAATGATTTTGACATTCTTTAATTTTGACTCAATTTCGGCAATCTCTGCCTCCATCTTGGCTTGTTCTTCTTTGGCTATATCATATTCGGCATTTTCGCTTAAATCGCCGAATTCTCTTGCAGCCTGAATCTGCGCCGCAGCCTGTGCGCGCCCGTTGATTTTTAAATCCTTCAAACGCTCTTCTAACTGTTTTTTACCCTCGAGGGTCATAAAAATTTCTGCCATTGTATAAACTCCTTGAAATTATTACTTTTATGTGTTTCAAATTACTACCCAACAGACTCGGTTTTATCCTCTTTTTCGGTGGGTACAAATTCTGCAATTTTGGGATTTTTTTCTAGGGGGAAGAGGGTTTTATATTTTTTCATACCCGTGCCGGCAGGGATTAGTTTACCGATAATGACATTTTCTTTTAGCCCGATTAGAGGGTCGATTTTGTTTTTAATTGCAGCATCGGTTAGCACTCTTGCAGTTTCTTGGAAAGATGACGCTGATAGGAAGCTATCTGTTGCTAATGCGGCTTTAGTGATGCCTAATAGCGTGTGTTTTGCAGACGCGGGTCTGCCGAACGCGGCTAAGGTTTTTTGGTTTTCTGCCTCAAAGTGAGTAAGTTCGACTAGAGTACCCGGCAATAGACTTGTATCACCGCTGTCTTCAATACGAACTTTTCGCAGCATTTGACGGATAATAACTTCTATGTGTTTGTCGTTGATGGTAACACCTTGTGAACGGTATACCGCCTGAACTTCTTTTAAGATATAGTCTTGAACCTCGCGCCTTGCTTTGGTGCGCAAAATATCCTGCGGATAAATAGGTCCTTCTGTAATGGGGTCGCCTGCTGTAATAGACGCACCCTTTGTAATATTGGGCTTTAGAGTCGAAGTAAAAGGAATAACATACTTGTCTTCTTTTTTATCTTCTTTAGTGACAAAAATCATTCTCGCGCCGTCTTTTTCTTCGATTCTCACCTTTCCGCCATGGTCTGCAATTACCGCCGCACCTTTGGGATTTCTCGCCTCAAACAAGTCCTCTACCCTAGGCAAGCCTTGTGTAATATCGTCAGCAGACGCAACACCGCCGGTGTGGAAAGTACGCATGGTAAGCTGTGTACCGGGTTCACCAATTGATTGAGCGGCAATAATACCGACTGCCTCGCCAATTTTAACGCGTCCACTAGCCGCCATGTCTTTACCATAACAATAAGCGCAGATACCTTGCTTACTCTTACAAACCAATACACTGCGAATTGTAACTTCTTTGATACCGGCTTTGTCGATTTTATCGGCAATCTCGTCAGTTATCATTTCATTAGTTGAAACTAAAATTTCTTTAGATTTAGGGTTTTTAATATCCTCTGCTGCGTACCTGCCAACAATCCTATCCACTAGCGATTCAATCACTTGACCGCCTTCTGTAATAGCCGTTGTTTTAGCGCCCTTAGGCTCTCCGCCGCTAAAGCAGTCTTCTTCGCGTACAATTACATCTTGCGAAACATCTACCAATCGACGGGTCAAATATCCTGATTCAGCAGTTTTTAGCGCGGTATCGGCTAGACCTTTTCGTCCGCCGTGTGAGGAAATAAAGTATTCTAAAACCGAAAGACCTTCACGGAATGATGACCTAACAGGTGTTTCAAGCGTTTCGCCCTGCGGGTTAGTCATAAGCCCCCTCATACCGGATAGCTGTGCAATTTGCTTCATGCTGCCCCTAGCACCCGAGACCGCCATCATGTTGATAGGGTTAAATTCGTCTAGAGTCTTTTTAAGTTCTTCGCCTACATCGCTGTTTGCCTTTGACCAAACAGTAACAACCTGCTTATATTTTTCGCGGTGGGTCATGTGACCTTGTTCATATAATTCTTCAAACTGCACAACTTTCTTTTGCGCCTCGTCCAAAATAGCTTTCTTTTGCGCCGGAATATGCATATCGAAAATGCTTGTAGTAACAGCACCCTTAGTCGAATACTTAAAACCAAGCGCTTTGATATTGTCTAGCACTATGCATGTTTCGGTAGAGCCTTTTGCGCGGAATGTTGCCTCAACAACCTTTTGCAATTTACCCTTATCCATGCGCTCATTTACTTCAGGGTCAAACATTGTATCTTTATTATTTCTATCAGCAAAGCCCAAATCCTGCGGAATAGCTTCGTTGAAAATCAACCTGCCGACCGTTGTGTCCACCAATTTACTTAAAGTCTTGCCGTTTACTTCTCTGAATAATCTTACTTTTATTTTGGATTGCAATTCTATCTCACGGTTAGCATAAGCAAGTTTTGCCTCGTCCGCATCAGAGAAATATTTACCCTCGCCTTTTGCGCCCGGCTTTTCCATCGTCAAATAATAACAACCGATAACCATATCCTGCGTAGGGCTGCAAACAGGTCTACCGTCCGACAACTTTAAAATGTTGTTTGACGCCAGCATTAAAAATCTAGCTTCGGTTTGTGCGGCTAAAGATAACGGCACATGAACAGCCATTTGGTCGCCGTCAAAGTCTGCGTTAAATGCGCCGCAGGCTAAGGGCGGTAATTTTAATGCTCTGCCTTCAACAAGGACAGGTTCAAACGCTTGAATACCCAATCTATGCAAAGTAGGCGCGCGGTTTAATAGAACAGGATGTTCTTTGATAACTTCTTCTAAGATTCCCCATACTTCAGTACCGCCGCGCTCGACAGTCCTTTTAGCGGATTTAATATTATGAGTTTTGCCGCGCAAAACTAATTCGCGCATAACAAAAGGTTTAAATAATTCCAACGCCATTTCTTTAGGCAAACCGCATTGATACATCTTTAATTCAGGACCAACAACGATAACGCTTCGTCCTGAATAGTCTACCCTTTTACCTAGTAAGTTTTGTCTAAATCGTCCTTGCTTACCGCGCAATAAGCCGCTTAATGCTTTTAACTCGCGATTACCTGCACCCGAAACAGCCTTGCCGCGCCTGCCGTTATCAATTAAAGCATCGACAGATTCTTGCAGCATTCTTTTTTCGTTGCGAACAATAATATCCGGTGCGCCTAATTCCATCAACTTTTTAAGACGATTATTTCTATTTATTACTCGGCGGTATAAGTCATTTAGGTCGCTTGTAGCAAACCTGCCGCCGTCTAGCTGCACCATGGGTCTAATTTCAGGGGGAAGAACCGGCAATACATCCATAACCATCCATGTAGGGTCATTTGCCGTTTGCTTAAATGAATCCAAAATATCAAGCCTTTTAACCAGCTTAACTTTTTTTGCGCCCGTAGCTTTTTCTACCTCTACTTTTATTCTATCATACTCGCCGTGTAAGTCAATATGCGATAGCAATTCTTTAATCGCTTCCGCACCCATACCAACTTTAAAGGAATTACCAAATTGCTCGCGCTTTTCTTGTACCTGCGCGTCAGTCAAAATTTGCTTGTATTCTAAATCGCTGTTGCCTACATCGGTAACAATGTAATTAACAAAATAAACTACTTGCTCTAATAGCTTTGGAGTCATATCTAAAAGCAAGCCAATCCTAGAAGGCACACCTCTAAAGTACCAAATGTGAGTAACGGGCGCAGCTAATTCGACATGACCCATTCTTTCACGGCGAACTTTGGCTCTAATAACCTCTACGCCGCACTTGTCGCAAATAACACCCTTATAACGGACGCGTTTATACTTGCCGCAATGACATTCCCAATCCTTTGTAGGACCAAAAATACGCTCGCAAAACAAGCCGTCTTTTTCGGGTTTTTGAGTACGGTAGTTGATAGTTTCGGGTTTTGTCACCTCGCCGTGTGACCACTCGCGAATCTTATCGGGACCCGCTATTGAAATTTGAATCGAATCAAAATTTTGTAATTCATACATGAGTTTGTGTTTCCTTCTTAAAAGAGGGCTTGATGTTTTTTGTCGTTCTTACTTCTTAGTTTTAGGCTTTGCAGTTTTATTCACTTTTTTTGGCTTGCCTGTCTTAGGGTCAATCTCGTCTTCTAATAAATCGTCGTCACTTAGTATCCTATCGGCAAACGGGTCAGCTTTGGCGATAGACTCTAACGGGTCATCATCGCTAAACAATTCGTCCACCATAGCATCGCCTTTTTTATCCTTATCATTAAATAAGTCTTCGTCATCGCCTGTCGAGAGTGCCTCACCCAATACTTCGGCAATGTCGATTTCTTCTTCGTATTCAATACCCTCTTGCAAGACAGACTTTTTACTGCCGCGTCCTTGACGGGTGTCAAATTTTTCTTCGTCAATAAGGTCGCGCATACCGATTTCTTCGTTATTTTCAGTCAATACTTTTACATTCAGGCTTAATGCTTGTAATTCTTTTATTAAAACCTTAAATGATTCAGGCACACCAGGCTCTGCAATATTAAGCCCCTTTACAATCGACTCGTAGGTTTTTACTCTGCCCACAACATCGTCTGATTTTACAGTCATAATCTCTTGCAGGATATTAGCCGCACCGTAAGCATACAATGCCCAAACTTCCATCTCACCAAAGCGTTGTCCGCCGAATTGCGCTTTACCGCCTAAGGGCTGTTGAGTAACCAACGAATAAGGACCTGTACTTCTAGCGTGAATTTTATCGTCAACTAAGTGAATCAACTTAATCATGTACATGTAACCGACTGTCGCACGGTTTTCAAAAGGTTCGCCCGTCCGTCCGTCATACATCTGAATCTTACCATCAACCTCGCCCTTGTCATTGATTGCAATACTGTTTTCTTTTAACAGCTTTTCAATATCCGCCTCAGTAGCGCCGTCAAACACGGGTGTTGCTACTTTCCAGCCTAATTGCTTTGCAACTAATCCTAAGTGAACCTCTAAGACCTGCCCGATATTCATACGGGAAGGAACACCAAGAGGATTAAGCACGATTTGTAATGGCGTACCGTCAGGCATAAACGGCATATCTTCTTCGGGTAAAACCCTCGAGATAACACCTTTATTACCGTGCCTACCAGCCATTTTATCACCGACGCTAATTTTACGCTTTTGCGCAATATACACGCGCACCAACTTATTTACACCGGGCGCCATTTCGTCTTTGTTTTCTCTGTCAAAGATTTTAACATCAACAACAATACCGCCCTCGCCGTTCGGTACACGCAAAGATGTATCTCTTACCTCTCTTGCCTTTTCACCAAAAATCGCGCGCAATAACCTTTCTTCGGGGGTCAATTCAGTTTCGCCTTTCGGGGTTACTTTACCCACCAAAATATCACCTGACTTAACTTCCGCACCAATAATAATAATGCCGTCTTTGTCCAAATTACGCAAAGCGTCATCGCCGACATTAGGGATATCTCTTGTAATTTCTTCTTCGCCTAACTTTGTGTCCCTAGCTTCCATCTCGTGTTCTTCAATATGAATAGAAGTAAACACATCGTCTTTAACAATTCTCTCTGACACCAAAATAGCGTCCTCGTAGTTATAGCCTTCCCATGACATAAAGCCAATCAATACATTTCGTCCTAGTGCTAATTCGGCATTTTCGGTAGAATGTCCGTCTGCTAATACTTGCCCTGCCGAAACTTTTTCGCCCTTATGGACAATGGGGTGCTGGTTGATACAAGTGCCTTGGTTTGAACCTATAAATTTCTTTAGAGTATAGCTAGCCTTTTTGCCATCATTTTCTAAAACAATTATCTCGTCTGCCGAAACATACTCAACAACACCTCCGGCGTTAGCAATAACCATAACACCGGAGTCGTAAGCAATTTTATGCTCGATACCTGTACCGATAATGGGCGCTTCGGGTTTAACCAACGGAACAGCCTGCCGCTGCATGTTAGAGCCCATCAACGCACGGTTGGTATCGTCGTTTTCTAAGAAAGGAATAAGAGCCGTAGCCACCGAAATCATTTGACGGGGGCTGACATCTATATAGTCAATTTCAAATTTAGAACGCTCGCCAATATCGTCCCAATGTCGCATTAAGATACGGTCATTCTTTAAAATGCCTTTAGCGTCCACAGGCTCGCCCGCCTGCGCAACGGCATATCTGTCTTCTTCGTCCGCTGCAAGATAATGAACCTCGTCCGTCACCTTTCCTGTTTTTCTGTCAATCTTACGGTACGGTGCTTCAATAAAGCCGTATTCGTTGATTCGGGCAAAGGAAGATAGCGAAGAAATCAAGCCAATGTTTTGACCCTCAGGTGTTTCAATGGGGCAAAGCCTGGAATAATGCGTATAGTGAACATCTCGCACTTCAAAGCTGGCGCGCTCACGGTTTAGTCCGCCTGGTCCTAATGCTGACAATTTACGCTTGTGCGTTAAATCCGCTATTGGGTTAGTTTCGTCCATAAATTGCGATAACTGACTCGAGCCAAAAAACTCTTTAATCGCACTAGAGATAGGACGGATATTCATTAGCGATTGCGGTGTAACTTCCGCCTCGTTTTGAATCTGCATTCTTTCACGAATAACGCGCTCTAGCCTAGCGATACCAATACGGAATTGGTTTTGTAATAGTTCACCAACACTGCGCACACGACGGTTGCCCAAGTGGTCAATATTGTCAATGCCGCCAACAGCATAACGCAAGCCCAAAATATAGTTGATTGTTGCCATGACATCTTCAAGCAGTAAATGCTTTGCAACCAAGCGGTCACGGTTTTCAGTGACTAGCTTTTGCAATTTTGACTTATTGCCTTTGGCTTGCTCAATTAAATTCTTTAATAATGGATAATAAACTTTTTCGTTAATTTCTAATTTTTTGGGGTCGCAATCTATAAAGCCCGTTATGTCAACTTGAGAATTACCCATGACAACATGAACCATGTCCGTGCCTTGTTCGTTTGTTACTTTAATAGCAACCTCGTTGATACCGCTGTTTTGAATTTTTATAGCGGTTTCTTCGTCTAATTCTGTATCTTTTTTAGCATACACAACACCGTCTGCGTCAATAATATCTTGTGCTGCAATTTGACCCACTAAGCGCGTTGCAAGAGCCAATTTTTTATTATACTTATATCTTCCTACCCTGGATAGGTCATACTTGCGGCGGTCAAAGAAAAGATTTTCTAAATATGTTTTGATACTGTCTACATTGGGAACCTCGCCTGGGCGCAATTTTCTATTTAATTCAATAACACCTTCGTCGGGCAGTTTAGCTAAATCCTTCTCTAGCGTAGTTCTAATTAAATCATTGCTATGAAACAAGCTTAAAATTTCTTGGTCTGTACCAAATGCTTTACCTGAATTTATCCATGAACGACGGGGATTTTGTGTAAATCTAGGGTCGTTGACGATACTGTAAAGCGCGCGCATCAAAACCGTTGCGTGAATTTTACGGGTTCTATCTACCTGAACCCATAAGTTGCCCTTATCGTCCTCGTTAAATTCTAACCACGCACCTCTTGACGGAATATTAGTAGCGCTATAGCAAGGTCTTCCTGTTTTATGGTCGCGTTCTACATTAAAATATACACCGGGACTGCGTACCAATTGACTAACCACAACCCTTTCGGCGCCGTTTACAATAAACGAGCCGTTTGGTGTCATAAGCGGAAAATCGCCCATATAAACTTCTTGGTCAATAACCTCGCCCGTTTCTGTCTTAATTTGACGGACATTAACACGCAATGGCGCTGCATAAGTAACATCTCTGTCCTTACACTCTTTTTGAGTATATTTAGGGGTGTTTTCTAAATGGTAATCCATAAAGTGCAGCTCGATACGGTTAGAAAAATCCGTTATCGGCGAAAAATCCCTTAAAACTTCGCCGATTCCGTTATCGACAAAATCCTTATAGCTTGCCTTTTTTGACTCTATCAAGTACGGCATATCGATAATTTCATCGATACTTGCAAACGAAATTCTTTCGGTATTTCCAAACTTGACTTTTTTAATGGTCTTTGACATGATGGTTTGTGTTTCCTTATATATGGGAAGAAGTGAAATAAATTACAATACTTTATGCTGTTAGAATGCGCGGCTTTTTATGTGTGTGTACTTTTTAAAAACACACACTTAAAATATCCCGCAAATTAAAAATAGCCCAACACGGTGCGTGTAAAATACGACTTGTTGAGGCTATGCAGTTAACTGTACAAACTTAGGCATTATATCAGCGTATCACACAATTTCAACCCCTGTCAAACATTTTTTCATACTTTTTTAAAATATTTTAAATTTTTTTTAGCTGCTTTAATCCTTGCCGTAAAAACATCTTTGCCCCTAAGCCGTGTAACCAATATTTTAGTTGTGATTTTTTGTAGCGATACGGTCTTTCTATTTTCATAATCAATCCTAAATAAATTGTCATTAAATAATAACGAACTTGCGTTTCCTTATCCCATATCAATTTATAATCAGATACCGCATTATACGCGTCCAATAAATATTGTTTTTTTGCCGGCGGCTTTAAATATTCAAGCGCAACAAAATCCCCCACCCTATCGCCCCAAAAACTGCGCTCGGGGTCAATTAGAGCAAGTTTTTTATTAGGCAAAGAAAACACATTATTTTCCCACAAATCAAAATTGACTAGCACAGATTCGACTTTTTCTAAAATTGTTTTGTGTGTTTCAATATACCCTAACAACACATCTATCTCTTTAACTTTTTTGCCTTTTTTTTCACTATCAGCCTTTAATCCCTCTACCATGCTTTTAAAAGCCAAATACCAATTTTCTTTTAAGCCCACTTGTGGATAACCAAAACCATCGCCCTTGATTTTGTGTAATTCACCCAAAAATTGTGCTAAGTGTTGTTTGATTTTAATTTTTTCGAGCGGCAGATTGCCGCCCCTACTAATTAACTTCGCCTTATCCACCGTTTTTGCATTGATATATTCCATCACAAAATAATCAGCGTTTATTATAACTTTGGAATTGTCAAAAACAAAAACTTCAGGCACACGCATACTTGTGTTTTTTCTTACTAAATCATATGCATCCACCTCCCATGCCATCATGTTTTTTTCAAAATTTAATACTTCCGCGCTTTCACTCGGCGCAACCTTTAACACATACTTTTTGCCGCCCTCAACTTCCACACAAAATACACTATTAAATTCCCCTGCTGCAAGGGATTTTATTGCCAAAACATCGCCAAAATCTTTAGTCAAAAAAATCTGCCGAATGACTTCATCACTAATATTTATTTTTGTTTTACTTTTCATAAAACCTTTGCCGTACCGCACGAAGTACAAAAAGCCACACCTTCTCGATAAACCGCGCCGCATGAAGGACAGTTAGTCACAATTTCTACTTTGATAGTTTTCACTCTTTTGGTGTCGGATTTTTTTACATTGCTGCCGGTAACTAATCGTAACACCTCGTCATACTTATCCGCATATTTTTTGTCTGCTACCGCTATGCCTTCAAACAATATTCTATCATTTACAACTCCGCTTTTAATCATTGTCTTAATAATATTTTGCCGCTTTGCCGCCGATAAACCCGCAAAACAATCGTCTGATATAGACACAATTTCTTTTTCATTCACTTTATCAATAATCGCCTTTGCGCGCTCTTTTAGCTTACCTATTGCTAACCATTTGTGAATCAACAATAGCGGAGAAAAAAACACAATCCCGCCGGAAAATAATAAAATCAAAAACTCTTCCTCTAGTATCACATACCCCACCGCGCCTACAACCATCATTGCAACCCCTAGCACGATTAACGCAATCATAAAACCGCCAAGCGCGTTTTTAATTTTTTGCACCTTGCTTTCGTCATGTCTAAAATAAGGATTTTGCGCCATACGCAGCAATGAATCTTCCTGCGCAAAATTAACCGTTGATTTTGCCCGTTGTAATTCACCCGGCTTTATCATTTTATCAGATTCTAAAATACGCAATTGATTGTTATTGATTTCGCTTATAAGCCCCAAATTTTTCGCCTTTAGCAAACTCTGCAATCGTTCTTCACTAATATGTAGTACTTTTTTAGCAATTGCCAATTCGCCAATCAATTCAAAACTATTAAGGTTTGGCGAAATCACCAGCCGTTTTACAAACAGCAACCGTTGACTGTTATCCAACCCCTCAAAAATTTCGCTATGCAAATATACAACCTCGTTTTGCAAAATTCGCGACAACACCCCGTCAAATTTTTCTATGCTTTGGCGCACAAAAACTTCCAGCACCGCAAAAGATAACACGCCCACGGCAAATAAAACGCCGCCTGCAACCTGCCCTTGCCATATCCCCAGAAAAGTAAAGCAGAAAAAGTATGCCAAGCCCGCAATCCCCAAAACGATAAACAAAATACGAATCCTCTCAAAGCGCGAAAGCAACTTAGCAATTTCGGTATTCACAATTATTTTACTGCGCCACATAGCCTAAACCCTCCGTCTAATATCTTTTCGTTTTGTCGCACAAAAGCCGCAAAATAAATCACCGTCTTGAAACGGCGAACCGCAATTATCACACACAGAATTTTCTTCTACTTCCGATAAATCCAACACAATCTTTTTATTTGACTTACCTTTCCCTTGCGCGCGCGCCTCTTTTTTATCAATTCCAAACTCTTTACGCACAATGCTTTTCCCTTCCAAAATTTCGCTGCCCTCTAAATGCCCCAATGCTACAAGCTTCGTACAAAAAGCTTCTGCTTGCTCAGGACTAAATTCTGCCCGTTCTAAAACAACATCGCTGTTAGATATAACATTGTTGTTGATATCATAAGTGCCGCGCGACCATGTTGCAATTTTGGTCGGCATTTCTTTAAACAATTTATCACTAAACTTGACCATCGGCTCAATTTTCAATTGTTTTTCAAACATACTCAATGCACGCAAATACCCCTTGTTTTCGGTAAAAGGATTTTTCTTTGAGGGCAAATAGAAAAACAGCACAATGCACCCAAAAAGCGGCACAGCCGCAAAACCCATAATCATGCCTATATTATTATCCATTACAAAATAGCCAATCAATACCCCCATAATCGCAATTGCAAACAATGCCAAAATCAAGCCCACAGCAAACGCCATTTGCCGCACCACTATTCCCTTAAACCTGCGCGTCAAATCCTTACCCTTGCCTTTTTCTAAAAGAGCTATAAACTTGTTAAATTTTTTAGTTTCCATATCTTCACATCTTCCTTCCCACTAAATCGTCCAAACCCTCGTCGAAAAAATCTGCAATTTTGATTAAATTTTCTAAGCCTATTTCGCGTTGACATAAAAGGTAGCGGGAAAGAGTTTGTTGATGAATACCCATCTCTTTAGCAACTTGCGAAACTGTTTTATCGCCAATCAATAATTTTAGATTTTCCGCGAATTGTTCTTTATACATAAATATACTCTACACCAAATGGTATAGAAAGAGTTGACTGTACACCGTATGGTGTAATATAATAAGATGAAGTTACTACAAAGGAAGTCTATTTATGTTTCTAATTATATTATTTTCTCCGCTTGCTATTTGGTTTATTATCTTTTGTATTTTAAACAGAAAAACCCGACACTATATTGTGCATGGGAATCTTATTACAGTGCATGCTGGCTGGCGGCGACATTTTATCAAAATCAACGGCGATACTGTTAGTGAGATTACTAAAAGTTTTTATTTATCTATTATCTTAAAAGCCGAGATAGAAAATTTGTCTATTGAAGTACGCATTGTTAGAGGTTTTTTTGGCAACACTGTCCGCACCAAAATAAACGACGAAATTATAAAGCATAAAAATCTTTTGAAAGAGTATTAGCAAAAAAACAAAACCGCCTTGCTGTTTACTAGCAAAGCGGTTTTAAAATTATTATCTCTTTTACAGTACTAATTCAATTAGCGCCATTTCAGCGGCATCGCCTCTGCGGGGACCCATTTTTAAAACGCGGGTATAACCGCCGCCTTTGCCGTTTTCTTGGTTGCGGCGAGAGTAGCGGGGAGCATATTCGTTAAAGATTTTTTCTACCAAAGGGTGAGCAACATGCTCTGTTCTGCCGCGGAATGCAGCTTTTGTTTCACCCTTAGCGCGCTGTTCTTGCTGGTCATAAACAAAACCCATAATTTTGCGTCTAGCGTTTAGCTTAGAAGGACCATCGTTAATAAGCTCTACCTTAACAGTTTTCTCGGTAACTTTGCCTTTTTTATCCTTTTCTTTTTTAACGCGCTCTTCGATTTTTTTAACCGTGTCAGTGTGGCTGTTGATTGCCATTGTCAAAATTTTATCGGCTAAGCGGGATACTTCTTTAGCGCGATGCAAAGTAGTTTCTATTTTTCCATGCCAAAGCAGTGCCGTCACTTGATTGCGCAGCATTGCCATTCTTTGGTCGGTAGGTTTACCTAATTTGCGTTGTTCCATGAGTTTTGATTCCTTTGTGCTATATCACACTTTAGTTATTTTAGTCATCGCCTTTTCTAAGGTCAAAGCCGTAACTTCTTAATTTGTTGATAACTTCGTCTAGCGATTTGCGTCCTAAATTTCTTACCTTTAACATATCGTCTTCGGATTTTTTGGTCAAATCCTCTACCGTATGAATACCTGCGCGCTTTAAACAGTTGTAGCTGCGAACAGATAAGTCCATATCCTCGATATTCATTTCTAACATCTTTTGCTGTTTATCTTCTTCACGCGAGATTAAAATATCCATGCCGGAGATTGTGTCAGAAAGACTTACAAACATTCTTATATGGTCTTCGATTGATTTTGCCGCTAACGAAAGCGCTTCTTTTGCAGACAGAGAACCGTCCGTTTTTACATCAATCGTCAATTTGTCGTAACCAATGCTTTGACCTACGCGTGTGCTTTCGACACTGTAGCTAGCGCTACGAGTAGGTGTAAACATCGAGTCAATGGCAATATAGCCAATGGGCTGCGTATCGTCCTTTTGCGTTTCCGCAACAACATAACCGCGTCCTCTGCCTACATGTAAATCTACCGAAAACTTTGCGCCCTCGTCAAGAGTGCAAATGTGCAATTCAGGATTTAAAATATCTACTTCGGGGTCAAGCTGAATATCCGCCGCCGTCACAGGACCCGGTTTGTTTTTCTCGATACGCAAAACTTTTTTAAGAGATTTGTCTGCATAATTTGCCCTAAGGTTTAATCCTTTAAGGTTCATTATAATTTCACCCGTATCCTCTTTGACACCCTTGATGGTCGAGAATTCATGGCTGACGCTTCCAAATCTAACACCTACTACGGCAGTACCCGGCAATGCCGACATTAGTACACGACGCAGCGCATTGCCCAAAGTATCACCGTACCCTCTTTCTAGAGGCTCGACAATAAACTTTCCAATACGGAAATCAGCGTTTTCTTCAACTGTAATTCTCGGTTTTTCTATTTCCATCATAGTGGGGAAAATCTCCTTGAGAGGTGGTGGTTAATAATTAGTAATTATTTAGAGTACAACTCAACAATTGACTGCTCGTTGATGTTCATTGAAATGTCTTCTCTTTCGGGGGCTAAAATCACTTTGCCCTCAAAACTGCTTGTGTCAAATGTTAGCCATTTCGGCGGCTGAACCTTTGCGTCTTTAAGTTCTTTAAAGAATTCATTGCCGCGTTTTACAGGTTTTACCGAAACTGAATCGCCCAATTTAAGGCTATACGACGGTATATTAACCGCTTTACCGTTGACTAAAAAGTGACCGTGATTAACTAGCTGTCTTGCTTGCGCGCGAGAGGGTGCAATGCCCATACGGTAGACAACATTGTCCAATCTTTTCTCTAAAAGCATTAGCATGTTTACACCCGTGACACCTTTTCTTCTGGCTGCCTCAGTATAGTACGCGCGGAATTGTTTTTCTAACACGCCGTACATTCTTTTTACTTTTTGCTTTTCGCGTAACTGCAATTGGTGCTCGGACGGTTTTTTGCGCGAAAGTCCGTGCTGCCCCGGAGGTGCGGGATAACGGTCCATCGCACATTTTTTAGTTGTGCAGCGGTCGCCTTTCAAAAAGAGCTTTTGCCCTTCCCTTCTACATTGACGGCATCTTGCCTCGGTGTATCTTGCCATATTTGATTCCTTATAAATCGTGCAATTGACTAAATATCAATTAACAAATTTGTCTTATTGAGTGTGAGTTTATACCCTTCTTTTCTTGGGCGGGCGGCACCCGTTGTGGGGATTGGGACTGACATCAGTAATCGAAGTTACTTGAAGTCCGCCTGTTTCTAATGCCCTAACCGCAGATTCTCTGCCGGCACCCGGTCCTTTAACAAAAACCTCTACGGTGCGGACACCCAAAGCCTTTGCGCCACTAGCTGCTCTTTCACTAGCTTGCTGCGCCGCAAAGGGTGTCGATTTACGAGAACCTCTAAATTTTAACGCGCCCGCGCTAGAAGCTGTCAAAGCATTGCCCTTTTCGTCTGTGATAGTCACAAGGGTGTTATTAAAAGACGCTTGAATATGCGCTTGTCCGCGAGTCACATTGTGCGACACTCTTTTTTTTGCCGGTTTAGCTGATGTTTTTTTAACTGCCATGATTGTATGGTTTTCCTTTATAGGATACTTAGAAAGATATTGTGTTTAGGTAAAAGATATTTTTACTTTTTCTTTTTAGCCCTTCCGACTGTACGCTTAGGACCTTTTCTTGTCCTTGCGTTTTGTTTAGTGCTTTGACCTCTTACAGGCAGACCCTTGCGGTGTCTTACACCGCGGTAGCAGCCAATTTCCATTAAGCGTTTAATAGACAAAGAAACCTCACGGTGCAAATCGCCCTCAGTTACGACATTTTTTTCGATATAACCGCGTAATTTTGACAATTGGTCTTCGGTCAAATCTTTGACGCGTGTGTCAGGACTGACCTTGGCTGATTCCAAAATCTTGTTTGCGGTGGGTCGTCCTACTCCGTATATGTAAGTAAGTCCGATTTCAATTCGTTTTTCTTTGGGTAAGTCTACCCCGGCAATCCTTGCCATGTTGTTGCTCCTTAGAGATGTTTTGGTCTATATTCTCTGTAAATTTGGTACAAAACAGCTATCCCTGTCTTTGTTTGTGGTTAGCAGCTTTTGCGCAAATCACCATGATTTTGCCATGGCGCTTGATTACTTTGCATTTGTCACACATCGGTTTTACTGACGCTCTGACTTTCATGATGGTGTACTTCCTTCTTTGAGATTTGGGCAGGCGAATGCCCTTTCGGGCGGTAGGTTCCCGCCCCTACTTACTACGGTAAGTGATTCTGCCTTTGTTGATGTCATAGGGTGACATTTCGATTTTTACCCTGTCGCCTTCCAAAATCTTAATGTAGTGCATTCTGATTTTGCCGCTGATTGTGCAGGTGACAATATGTCCGTTTTGCAATTGGACTTTAAACATTGCATTGCGTAATGCCTCAGTAACTATGCCTTCGGCTTCAATATTGTCGGATTTGGGCATGGGGTGGTTTCCTTTGCTAATGATAGCAGGTGTTTGTGAATCTCGTTGTCTTTTAGCGTTTCGTCCAAAATTTTTGTAAGTAGTTTTTGGCTGATGCTAAGAGGCTCGATTTTCAAGTGTTTAAACCGCTTTTTTTTAGGCTTTGCCATTGTGCGGTACTTGCCGTCTGCAACGAGGACAAACTCGGCGTCAAGAATCTTTATCACAAGATACTTTCTGCCCTTATCATGCCCCATAAGGCTTACGACAACTGTGCCGATTGTTGGAGTTGATGGGGTCATAATACTACCCTCTCGTTTTGGGCTTTGGCTTTGTTTTGTATAAAGCCCTGCCTGTTTGAAAAGACCAGCTTCTCATACAAAGTGCCGA
>Ga0131853_10010632_pt1 | contig 16826 bp, 22 predicted proteins | sample TergutLab28metaG_FD_92764 | JGI IMG/M metagenome (GOLD analysis project Ga0131853, IMG submission 92764) | Labiotermes labralis P1 segment gut microbial communities from Petit-Saut dam, French Guiana - Lab288 P1 (version 2) (version 2) | ecosystem: Host-associated > Arthropoda: Insects >...
ACAGCGTGAGGCTCTTGCTTGCCGTTATTTTCTCTGCCTTTCAGAAAATAGCGGAAGCCAAGCGAAAGTGCGGCAGAAAATTTGCACTTGCTAGATGTTGACATTTAATAGCTGGTCTTTTCAAAAATACTTTCTATTATCTCGTCGCGGAAGAGGTTGTAAATATCCTCTCCGCATTTTTTATCAAAATAATCTTTGAGGGCAAAGGTCGCTTCCCATTTTTTAGTCGTTAGATTGTTAAACCCGTGCCGCATAACTACGTTAACCATTCGCTTTTCTAGTGTACAGATGCCCTGCGCAGTTCCCAGGCAATCGCACAATTGGATTAACTTATCGTAATCATCATACACCGTTTTAGTCAAAAACGTTGCAAGGGCAGCCATTTCTTCTTCACTGCAATATGTCAAATCTTTGCCAAAATATTCGCGGATATCTTGATAAGGAAACGAGTGCGACAGACAAATTCCCGCAAGTGCTTCGTAGCCATTTTTCATCAGAAGTTCGTAGCCAAGAAAAAGGTGACTGCTTCTGCCCCTGCCATTTTCATAACCATGATATCCGATGTCGTGGAACAGGCCGGAGATATATGCTCTGTCTGCATCCAGCCCGCTTTTTGCAGCTATGGCTTCCGCTGCTGTTGCAACTATTTTGCAGTGTTGGGCCCATGGCTCTGGGTTTTGTTGGACAGCCCATGCGAAAAGGCGCTCTGCTTCTTGTCTTGAAGGTATTGTGCTCATTACTCATCTCCTTTGTCACTGGCAGTATAAAGCACTCGTCCGGCGAAAGCAATAAATTTCGCCTAATTCCAGTTTCCAAGTGTACTTCTTGCAAGCTTGTAATTTCTGCTAGCAATTCGTGGCAAAACGTTCGTGTACACTTACGTTTTCCCTTGGAAAACGATGGTGTCACTCACTGCCACTCCTGTTGCTTCGCAGAAATTTGTAATTATGCAAGAAGTCCAGTATAGATTTTTCTGCGCAAAAAGGTTATGATATTATCCAAGAACAAGCATCGAGCATACATATTTTGTATTCCATCGTATATTATGTATGGGGAAATGAAAGGATGGGCAATTTGAACTGGGAATCTTACCGTAAAGAAATAGAAGAAAAAGGCACTTGTCCGGAAGACTGGTACATTTTAGGCATAGATCTGGGCACAACAAATTCGGTAATTAGCTATTGGGACAATGTAAGCGGCCGCCCGGAAGCCATTGACGTATCCAACGGTTTTGGCAAAATTCCGCTGCCTTCGGTGGTGCAATACCGTAGTGACGACGGCAACTCAGAATTTTCGCCTTCGGAGAAAACGGCCCTTAGCCGCCCCGCTTCTTCGGGGTTGAATGACGAGTGGGTTATTGGCGAAGAAGCGTACCGCTCTATGAAAATATATCCAGAAACGACAGTGCGCTCTATCAAGCGTAAAATGGGGACGAACAGCACTGTCCGGCTAGGCGGCAAGGACTATTTGCCGGAAGAAATTTCTGCAAAAATTCTTGCAGAACTGGTTAGCCATGCACAAAATTTGAACCCAAAAGCCGAAGTTGCAGGGCTTGTGGTGTCCGTCCCATACGATTTTGACGATGCGGCACAAAAAGCCACCATGCGGGCATGTGAAATTGCAGGCCTTGCGGACAAGCTTATTTGCCTGATAAAAGAGCCGAATGCCGCCGCGCTGGCTTACAATTTCCGCCATCAATTAAACCAAGGCGAGCGTATAATGGTGTTTGACTTTGGCGGCGGCACACTTGACATCACATTGTTTAATGTGGCCGAGAGAGATGAAGCGCGTATAAAAATTCAAGTCATAAGCCAAGGCGGTGATGCCGAGCACGGCGGCGACGATGTGGATACCGCTTTAATAGAGGCCTGCGCCAATTTCGTTTATGCCAAAACCGGCCATGCCATGAGCGATTTGGCCATAGAAAATCAAGTCGAACTCATCGCCCGTGCTAGGGAGGCCAAGGAACGGCTCAGTGGGGTGCAGCGGTTCCGGATTCCATTTACCTTTTGCATTCCGCCCTTCGTCGAGCAGTTGACCAGGGAGCAATTTCATGATTTAATCAAACCTTTCATTGACAAAACCCGCAAGTTGGTACTAAAGGCACTGAGGGAAACGTATACGGGAAGCCTTACACCCGGTGATCTCGACCGCGTGTTATTAGAAGGCGGCTCGTCCCAGATGCCTTGGGTGCGAGAAATGCTTTTAGATATTTTTGGCGACGAATCTAAAATTTATTCATCGGAACGGCCTGCGCTTGATATTTCTCTTGGTGCAACGTACTATGCCGCTATGAAAATGGGGCTTTTGGCGCATCCGGATGTTGAATCGGAAAAAATTTCCGTCGAGTTTGAAGTCACGGTTTCCCATGATATTGGGCTTGAAATTGATAATGGTAAGCGCAAATCGTTTTTCCCAATGATACGCCGCGGCACATCTTACGCGCTGGCGAAGAAGAGCCATGTGTTTACGCTTTCTGGTACCACTCCGGAGGAAATGACAGGCTTGGATTTGCGAATATTGGAAAGAATCCAACAAGACGACCCGTTCGAGGCATGCAAGCTGATAGGGGAGTTAAGCATTAAAGGTTTGCCGGAAAGGCCCAGCGGTAAGACAAAATTGCGCATTACGCTTATGGTTGAGGAAGAAGGCGGGTTGGTGCGCGGTATAGTCGAGGATGTTGGCTTTGGGGACGAGTACCCGTCTACCGGGTTTAAGGAAGCATTTGACCCGGATAGGTTTGTGAAGGTGGAGATTTAAATGTGAAAGAAGCGAACTGCAGCTTCTTTCATCATGATATTTGTGCTTTCCGCAAGGAGGTATACACCGGCGAAGCCGGCGATGCGATAGCATCGGGCCACCCGGCCAGTGGGCGAAGCCCATGAGAGGGGCTTTGCCCGACTGAAGTGAACCCGAAAGAAGTCGGGCGTGCAAAGCGCGGTTTTGCAGTGCACTGCAAAACTTCTGAAAGGAATAGAATCAAAATGGAAATGAAAATTCGCAAGGTACTGCCCGAAGATATTAACGCGTATACAAATTGTGGTATTGCTTGTTGGCAGGCGGCCTATAAAGGAATTGTTCCCGACGAATATTTGAACAGCATGCCTACAAACAAGGCACTATGGGAGAAGAATTTGAACCGGCTGGAAAACCCGGGTTTTTGCGAATATTACTGTGTTATATATGATACCGAAATGATAGGGCTGCTTATTGTAGATACAAAGCACAGCGAAATTTGGGCGATATATTTGGTCGAAGCCTTTTGGGGCAAGGGGTATGGCAAAGAGATGCTGGACTTCGCAATAAACGTGCTGGAAAATGCCGGGCACAAGCAAGTATGTCTTTGGGTGTTTGAGGAAAATCATAGAGCAAGGCGGTTTTACGAAAAGCATGGTTTTGCCCTCAACGGAGCAAAAAAGACTGTTGACAAGTATGGCGGTGTGCCGTTGGTGGAGTTACAGTATGTGCTTGAGCTGTTGTATTAAAATTTATATTTATTTGAGGAGGAGCAGGTGATGGCAGGTGATGTAGCAATTATTGTGGCAATTATTGGAGCTGTGGTAACATTAATATCTAGTTACCTATCAAAGATGAGCCAAATCAAATTTGAGCAAATGAAACTTAAGCAAGAATTTTACATGAAGTATATCAAAGCTTTTAGTGATAGTGTGAACAATCCAATTGATAACAACTATGTAGTCGCTGAGAATCATGCTTTTAACGACTTGAATTTAATTGCTGGCGCAAAGGCATTAAAAGCTATTTATGATTTCAGAGATGTAATAATCAATCATTTGAAATATAACAACATTGAAAATTACGATGTTAAATATTCGCAATTGTTCACGTCTATGATTAAAGAAATAAGGCTAGATCTTCATGGCTATAAAAATGCTAACGAAGGAATAGAAAATTTCTATATGTTGTCAGGTGTTATTAATAAAGGCAAGCCATAGGGATGAACATATCAGATTATCATATAAGAATTGCTAATATAGACGATATTGCGATTATCGCGAAGCACGACACGCATATTTCCGAAGTCCTCATCGCAGACAAAGTTACCCGCGGCGAAATAGTTGTAGTATACGATGGCAACAAATTTATAGGCTGGCTAAGATACGGCTTGTTTTGGGATATTGTACCCTTCATGAACATGCTAGAAATATTACCGGAATACCAAGGCAAAGGTCTTGGCCGGAAACTTGTGGAGTTTTGGCACAGTGAAATGCAAGCTAAGGGCTGCACAATAGTTATGACTTCCACCCAGCAAAACGAAAATGCGCAGCATTTTTACAATGCGCTGGGATATGTTGGTGTTGGTGGTTTCGTACAGTCTGTTGGAGTTGTGACGGGCGAGTCTTACGAGGTTATGATGATGAAGGAATTGTAGAAGAGGGGAACTTAAGATGTCTAGTCAAGTAATTTCAACAGAAAACAGTAGTTTCGAGAAAATTTTACGTTCTGCCATGGAACTACCGGGGATTAAAATAAACCGGGTAGAGTTTCTAGAGAAAGAACTTTCAAAGTATTTTGACAGCGATACGGTAAGCAAAGCAATTTCTACAAATCCGGCACAAGCGGGGCTAACCCCTAGCGATATAGAGCGTATCGCCAATGCTTGCATCACTTACGAGACAGCAAAAGTAACTGCAATATCTGCCGGTGCAGGTCTGGCTGGTGGTATTGCAATGGCTGTGACCATACCGGCAGATACAGCGCAGCTTTTCGGACATGTATTAAGGATTTTACAAAAACTTGCTTATCTGTATGGTTGGCCAGAGATATTTAGAGGCGAAAATAAAAGCTTAGATGATGAAACAAACAACCAAATAATCTTGTTTATTGGCGCAATGTTTGGGGTAGGTGCGGCAAACACTGCTATATCAAAAATTGCAACACTTGCAGCATTAAATGTTCCTAAAAGGCTTATGCGACAAGCCCTTACTAAAAAAGCGATATACCAAATCGTGAAAAAAATCTCTTTTGCCGTAGGGGCAAAAATGACAAAAGCTGCTTTTACTAAAACGGTAGGCAAAATTATTCCCGTGATTGGCGCGGCGGCTTCTGCTGGTATAACTTTTGCAATCTTTAAGCCAATGGCAAAAAGGTTGAAAAACTACCTTGCTATACTACCAACTGCAGATATCGAATTCTATAGAAATTCACAGAATACAATAGATGTAATCGATATTGATTTTAATGACGAATGTGAATAAAAAAGGTTAATAAATTGGAGGAAATCACATGGCAGCAGCAATCTATTCCGTTTCATACAAGCTAAAGAAAAGCGCAAGTGTTCCGGATTTCTTGGCCGCAGCAAAAAAGTTGAACGACGAATATATATCCAAGCAAAAAGGATATGTTTCTTGGAAACAATGCGTAGATAAAGAAAAAGAAACCTGGGCAGATTTTGCTACTTTTGAAACAATGGAAGATGCACAAAATTTTTTAGAAGGCTCGAAAAATCCTAATGAGGTTGCACTGGCATTTTACGCATTTTTAAACATGCCAAGTTGCAGGAGTAATCTATATTCTGTAGAGAAGATGCACGAATAAGGAGTGTAAATACCATGACTGCAATTAAAGCTATATACAACGGAACTGGTTTTGAACCGCTACAACCAATACCAGTAAAGGGAGAATATGAAGTGATTATCACTTTCATAAACCCTATAGAAACTGACCAAATAGTATCCGACGATGAGTTGTTTTCTGTATCCGAACGCCTTATAAAGCAAAACAAAGAGGCATACGAGGTATTAGCACAGTGAGAAAATTAACAAAAAGCCAAATGCTAAAACTTCATCAAAATCTAAATTTTCTGGAGGAATCATCATGAGCTACTTAGGAATTGACCTAGGCACCACAAACTCGGCTGCAATTATCTACAACGACAAAACCGACAGCCTTGATATAGTAAAGGTAGACGGCTCGGACGAAATACTACCGTCTGTGGTCTGCTTCGCAGAAGACGGTGTTACCGTAGGTATGGAAGCAAAATCCGGGGCAATAATCTATCCGGAGAACACAGTAATATCCGTAAAGCGCATGATGGGCGGCGGGGAAAAAATCAACATTGGAACAATGGAGAAAACCCCGGAGGAAATAAGTGCGGAAATTTTGCGCAAATTAAAAAAAGCCGCCGAAGACCAAGCCGGCGAAGTTTTCGACGAAGTTGTAATCACTCATCCCGCGTATTTTAACGACCGTCAAATTTACGCAACCCAACAGGCCGGGCTTCTGGCCGGTTTTAAAAATGTTTATTTGTTAAGCGAGCCGCTTGCCGCCGCAATAGAATATGGCTATCGCCAAAGCTATGCGCAAACACTGCTTGTGTACGACTTGGGCGGCGGTACTTTTGATGCTTGCGTGTTAAAGGTGAGTATAAACGAAGATGGGCAGGAAGTTTTCCAAGAATTATCCGACGTAGGTGACATGAACCTAGGCGGCGACGACTTTGATGCAGAACTTGTACGTTGGATGAAATCCAAATTTACAGAAGAAAGCGGCATAGACCTGGATACTTTGGATGCCGCAGAACGCAAGCGCGTGACACAAAAACTAAAGCAGGAAGCCGAGCAGACCAAAAAGAAACTTTCCGGCACAAATAAAGTTGCCGTGCGCGTAAACCCGTTGGTGATAGTCGATGGCGTGCCCAAAAACCTTAACGTGGAAATAACACGCGAAGAATTTGAGGCGATGATACGCAAATATGTAGACCGCAGCCGTGACATTGTAGAAGAGGCGTTAAAGCGGGCAGGTACTGCCGCAGATGAGATTTCTAAAGTGGTGCTGGTTGGCGGCTCTACGCTTATTCCAATGGTGCGCCGTATGGTGGCTGGGTTTATCAAAGAGCCGTACCGTGCAACCGACCCCGCAAAAAGTGTGGCAATGGGTGCCAGCATTTACAATTATCTAATACATCTGCCAAACAGTAACGTAAAAGTTGGGCAAATTACACGCCAGGTTTTTGGGACCGAAGCAGTGACCAATATCGCTACAATGGAGCGTGGCGCAATCCCGATTATCCCAATGGGCAGCCCGATTCCAAGCAAATATTCGGACAGCAATTTTGCCAGCATGAGCGGTGCAAGCCGTGTAAATGTAGACGTGTACCAGTGGGAGCAGGGCCAAGAAGACGATAGAAAATATATTGGCACCGTTGGAATTTCGGGGCTTACAGGCACCACCCAGTTGGAAATAACCTATGCCATAGACGAAAACAACATATTTGAAGTTTTCGTAAAAGATATAGCCACAGGCCGGACAGAACGCGCCGAATTCGACCGCACACAAACCAATGCGCCGCCTGTTAGAGAAATACGTGGTTCCGGTGGTTCGGATAAAGTAAATGTGGTATTCCTAATCGACACCACAGGCTCTATGGATACGTATATCAACGGCGTGAAAGACCGTGCAATAGAATTCTCCAACATTTTGGCAAGCAAGGGAGCCATGTATAAGCTGGGGTTAATCGGCTTTGGCGACTTGGGCGAAAACGAAAAACCAAGTGTATACAACTTCACCGACGATGTACCAAAATTCCAGAAGCAGGTCAAAAACATCCCGCGTACCTATGGCGGGGATATCCCTGAATCGTCGCTGGATGCGCTTGAAACGGGTATCGAACTTTTAAATTCCCACAGGGACGATGGCGTGGCAAGGAATATTTTCATACTCATTACCGACGCGCCGCCGCACATCCCAACTGCCAGCGGTAAATCTGTTGCGCAAGTTTGCGAAATGCTGGAATCCCGTGCAGTTACGACTTATGTAGTAGCCCGCAAGGACAGGGAATCTATTGATGCGTATGACCCGCTGACAAAACCGTCCGGAAAGTATTACGACCTGAACGATAAATTTTTTGATATTCTGGATAATATTGCCATGAGCATTGCAGAGTTGATACGGTTGTAGGAAATAAAAACAGGCGTTTGGGTGTTAGGCTGATACAATCATGCCTTTCCCAAACGCTTTTTTATGATAAAACGCCTGTTTTTAGCTGTTTACCTTCATCCTGTAGTAAATAATCAAATTTTTTGATGCGTTAGCATTTAGATATTCTATGCCTTTTTCTGAAAGTTCGTATACCCCTCTGGAAATTTTGTTGTACCAGCCAAAAAAATTTGAATGTAGCATATGACCGGCATCTTTTTCACAGCCCAGTGCGACCAATTCCTTTGGGCTCAATGCGCCTTTTGCTTCCAGCAAACAGGCCAAATGTACCGAACGTTCTCTGTAAGCTGTGTTTATTTGCGTTTTTGTTACCCCCCCAGCGGTATCCACTGTACGCCCCGCAACTTCTCGTTTTAGGACAGTAGTTTTTTTATTGGCTTTATTGTCTTTACCAACCGGGAAGGTTACGATTTCTGCGTGTTGTATGGGGCTGTCAAGTGCTACCGTTATTAGCCCAAGTTGTAGTTTTTTCACCAACTTTTTGAGCTTTAAAAAAGTGCCACTTCTGGCACTTTTAGGACGTGGGACAGCAATAAAAACCCAATCTGTAGCAGTTTGGCGGTCCAACGCTTGATAAATGAGTGTTATATTTGCTATCAGTTTCATTTCTACAACCCAAACTATCTCACCTTTCACGGCTACAATGTCGCAACCTTTTACCTCGCCGCGCACGGTAAAGCCCTGTTCGGCCAGCAAATTGCGAATTGGGTTATACATGTCCGTTTCTTTGGGTTTCATTAACGTCTCCGGCCCAAAAGGCGCAAAATAAACAGCAACATATTAATAAAATCTAAATACAACATAAGTGCGCCAACAATTGCCAAGTTGCTTGCAAGTGCCTGTTGCCCTTCGTTAACGGTGCCGTCTGCATTGTAGCCGCGGACAGCAACTTGCGCAAAATGATGCTTTATTTTGTGGGTGTCAACCGCAACAAGACCCAGGAAAATGAATAGACCTACAACGCAGATAAGAAAATCCAACATAGAATTGCCTAAAAACCAATTTGCAATAGAAGCAATAATCAAACCAATAAGCGCCATGGAAAAAAGGCTGGAAAAGCGTGTCAGGTCAGCTCTGGTCGTGTAGCCGTAAATTGCCATAATGCCAAAACTTACCGCCGTGATACCAAACGCCATTGCTACTGTGGCTATGCCAACAATGTACATCGCGTAAATTGTAACAATCATGCCAACCGTAAGCCCGTTGGACATGGCATAAATAACGTACAGCCCCTTAGCAGTAGAAGGGTTCATATTATAAACCCGCCGGCTTAGCACATGCACCAAAATTAGCTGACCAATAAAAATGATGAAAAACATGCCCATTGCCCTGTAAATAAAATACGCAAACGCATCACTTACAGATATTCCGTAAACAATGGCGCCGGTGGTTAGCGCTGTTATTACAAGCCCCAAAAACATCCACCCAAAAACCTTGGCAACATAAGCGTTAACAGCATATTCGTCAACATAATTCATATCGGAGCCATGGTGCTGATTGTAGTATTCGTGCTGATTCATAAACAAAACCTCCTGTAAAAAAATGATTGTCTGTAATATATAAAGCCTACCACAGAAAAAGAAATATTGCAAAACAAAAGTTACGCTATATAATGAATAGGTCTTGGAAAAACATCTGGGATAATATTTGAGCCAAAGGAGCGCATTATGTCTATAAAAATGGCAATTATCGGAATGGGTGGAATGGCTGGCTGGCATTTCCGCAATATCAAAGAGCATATTAGCGGTATTGAAGTCGTTGCGGGGTATGACATAGACACTGCAACATGCGAAAAAAGAGAAAAAGAGTGGGGTATTAAAGTATATGAAACCCCGGAAAATTTATACGCAGACCCATCAATAGACTTGGTACTTATTGCCACGCCAAACGATGTTCACAAAGAATATTCCATCAGGTGCATGGAGGCCAGTAAGCATGTAATTTGCGAAAAGCCCGTTACCATGAATGTTGCAGAGCTTGAAGATGTAATGGCCGTTGCAGAAAAGACGGGTAAATTTTTCTCGATACATCAAAACCGCCGCTGGGACGCAGACTATATGACAGTAAAGAAAATACTATCGGACGGAATGCTTCGTAACCCGTACACGATAAAAAGTAGCGTACATGGTTCGCGCAGGCTATACGGCTGGCGTGCATTTAAGCCAAACGGCGGTGGGTTGCTTTTGGATTGGGGCGTTCACTTGCTTGACCAGATGCTGGACTTGATACCCGAGGCAGTAGTTTCTACCTATGGGCACTTGCATTCTATGGAAAAAAGCGAAGTAGATGACTGCTTTACCGTACAATTGCGCTTTGAAGGCGGGTGCACCGCTGTTATTGATATTTCCACCAACAGCTTTGTAGTAGAGCCGCGCTGGCATATTTTTTCGAAAGATGGCACTGCAATTGTAGAAAATTGGGAACGCCACGGTAAAATAGTAAAGCAAGCAGACCCGGACGAAATGGACTGGACAGAAACCGTGATTTACACGGCCGCCGGCCCCACGCGTACCATGCTGCCCCGCCCTAAAGAAACGACGGCAGAGCTTGCGTTACCAGATGTTGGCAATAGCCGTTGGACAGACTATTACAAAAACGTAGTGGAAGTGCTTAATGGTAGAGAAAAACCAATTGTTACGGCACAACAAGCATTGCGTGTTATGAAGGTTATTGAAGCGATATTTGAGTCTGATAGGACTGGTGCCGCTGTGACTGATAGGATTTGACATGCCAAATAAAACGAAAGTAATAGCAATAGACCTGTCCTATAACCGTTTCACACAATTTTTTTGTCGTTTTGCGTTCTCGGACATTTTCACAAAAATCGTGTGAAAACGCCTGCCACGCAAAATTTGTTTCACAAATTACACTCGAAAAAATTGGTTCAACTATGGTTCAAAGACAGGTCTAATAAGCGGCACTACAGGCGGGAGGAAAACGACCACTGTAACTGAACTTCAAAGGCGAACGCCAAATTCCAAAGCACTATCCATTGAAGATGGCGAATATGAAAAAGCAAGCGGAATTGCCGATTTAGGGAAATGGGAAGAAGACGGCTGGGATGTTAGCCTTTGGAATTTACAATTATTAGCCGACGATATAAAATTGTTGATGCAAGAAGGATTAGAATACATTTTTTTCGATTACCCATTTGGCTACATGCAAAAACAAATATCAGAGTTTATATCTCTGTCCATTTTTATTGATACGCCTTTAGATACAGCAATGGCAAGGCGTCTGCTGCGAGATTGTAAAAATAAATCGGTTGCTGATATAATGGGGGAGGCGAAGTGGTATCTTGAAAAAGGAAGGAAGCTATTTCTTCTCAGCAATGATTTCCAGAGAAAAGATGCCGAATTAATAATTGACGGGAGCCTGCCAACAGACGATATTTGCAATTTAATTCTAGAACGAGCAAAAATGTTATAGACGAAGGAATGGAATCAAACATGAGAACAGAAACCGAGCTACAAAACCTGGAACTCCTTGGCCAAGGCCACCAAAACTACCCTGCTACCTATAGCCCCGACATATTAGAAGCCTTCCCCAACAAGCACCCCGGCAACGATTACATGGTCACATTTACATGCCCAGAGTTCACATCTCTATGCCCAAAAACGGGACAACCGGACTTTGCCACAATAGTAATAAACTACATCCCTGGCCCGCGCTTGGTAGAAAGTAAATCGTTAAAGCTATACTTGTTCAGCTTCCGCAACCACGGCGATTTTCATGAAGACTGCGTGAATATCATCATGAAAGATTTGCAAAAACTAATGGAGCCTAAATATATTGAGGTAAAGGGCATTTTTACGCCGCGCGGTGGGATTGCGATTTATCCGTTTGCAAATTACGGCAATGCAGAGTATGAAAATATGGCAAAGAAGCGGTTGTTTGATAGCTTGGGAGGCAAAATATGAAACACTTAGCAACAATAACAGATAAGGACATCACCGGGGCAGACGGTATCTCTACCGCAGAGCCACGCATTGCAGTAGATGCAATTTTATTCAACTCAAATAACGACATCGCACTTTTGCATATTGGCAAGTACGATACTTTTACAATTCCTGGCGGCGGAGTAGACCCCGGCGAAGATTTTATTACTGCTGTTAAACGTGAAATGCTTGAAGAAACTGGCTATAACTGTGAAGTTATATGCGAAGTCGGCTCAACGCTAGAAAGCCGTATTCAATACGACTTTACTCAAAAGCGGCACTATTACATTGCACGTACCATTGGCGAAAAGGGCGAACTTCGGCTAACCGATCAAGAAATTGACGAAGAAATTACTGTATACTGGTATCCGATAGAAGAGGCTCTGCAACTTGTCAGTGGCAAGGTTTTAGATGAATATGTGTTAAAATATATACAGAAGCGAACGGTTATTGCCTTAACCGAAGTAATCACAAACCACGCCCATCTAATCGGAGGAAAATAATGAAAGCATTGGTGATACTAAGCGGAGGACAAGACAGCACAACATGCTTGTTTTGGGCGTTGGAAAGATACGGCGCAGGCAATGTCTGTGCCATAGGCTATGACTATAACCAACGGCATAAAACAGAGCTTGACTTTGCTAAGCGCATTTGCGATGCCAATAACGTGCCATTTACCGTTCTCCAATTGCCCGTGATCGCCGAACTGACCAATAACGCCCTCACAAACCCGGCAATTGCAGTGGATGAGCAAAAGCCAAATGAAACCCTACCCAATACCCTAGTCGAAGGGCGCAATTTATTGTTTTTGACATATGCCGCTATTTATGCAAAAACAAGGAACATCAGAGTGTTGGTGACAGGCGTATCGGAAGCCGATTTTAGCGGCTACCCCGACTGCCGGGATATTTTTATCAAATCTTGTAACACCACACTTAATTTAGGCATGGACTATCCATTCATAGTGGAAACACCGCTCATGTGGCTAACCAAAGCCGAAGTTTGGAAACTTTCGCAAACGTTAGGCGTACTGGAAATAATCTGCACGCAGACATTAACCTGTTATAATGGCATTGTTGGCGATGGCTGCGGAAACTGCCCTGCATGCCACTTGCGCAAAAAAGGATACGAGGAGTTTATATGTACGAAATAAAAAAGACTTTTGAAATCAGTGCTGCGCACAGCTTGCAGCTTGATTATGAATCTAAATGCAAAAACTTGCACGGTCATAATTGGATTATAACCGTATATTTGCGTGCCAATGAACTTAATGCAAGCGGCATGATAATGGATTTCACGGAAATTAAGCAAAAAATTACTGCTAAATTGGACCATCAGGTGCTTAATGATATCCTGCCATTTAACCCAACTGCAGAAAATTTGGCAAAATTCATCTATGACGAACTGGCTCCACATTGCTACAAGGCAGATGTTACCGAAAGCGAAAATAATACGGCGAGTTATTGGGCGGACAAAGTATGACCTACAAAGTAGTAGAACTTTTCGACAGCATTGAGGGCGAAGGCAAGCGTGCAGGCAAACCCGCAACATTTGTACGGCTTGCAGGCTGTAATCTGCGCTGTACCTATTGCGACACCACCTACGCCTTTGGCAACGAGTTTGAAGAAATACCGCTGCAAAACATACTGGCGCATATAAAAAAGCGGCTATACCGCCGTGTAACACTCACCGGCGGTGAACCCCTGGCCACCCCTGGCGTGGAAGTTCTAATACACGAAATGTTGCTAATTGGCTGCGAAGTGAATATCGAAACCAATGGCAGTGTGGACATATCCCCTCTATTCCAACACCTGCAAAACGTAAACTGCAACCCCGGCCAAAATTTATTTTTCACAATGGACTATAAACTACCTGCCAGCGGCGTAAGTGACAAAATGCACCTACCCAACTTCCCCAAACTTTGCCCGTGGGATGTACTCAAATTTGTGGTTGGCAGTGAAGAAGACGTGGCATATATGCAATCATATATCAAAACGCTAACCTCCACGCCGCAAATCTACATTGGCGCAGTCCACGGCCAGTATAATTTGCAAACATTGGTGCAAACCATATTAGAAACGCCGGAACTTGCAAATGCAACGTTGCAATTGCAGCTTCACAAAATTATCTGGGATGCAAGCGAAAGAGGAGTATAATGATAGACACAGCAAAAATAAAACGAGCAATGACCATGCTTATTGAAGCCCTTGGCGATGACCCAAACCGTCCGGGCCTTTTGGAAACCCCCGCCCGTGCCGCAAAAATGTACGAGGAAATGTTTGAAGGCATGACCCGCACCAACGACGAAATTGCTAAGATGTTCGACAAATGCTTCGAAGATACAGATGCCAACGACTGGGTGCTTGTAAAAGATATCAGCATTTTTAGTTTTTGCGAACACCACTTCGCGCTTATGTATAACATGAAAGCACACATTGCTTACAAGCCTAAGGATAGAGTTATTGGCTTATCTAAAATAGCGCGCATCGCAGATATGGTGGCAAAACGTTTGCAATTACAAGAACGCATAGGCGGCGATATCGCAAATATTTTACAAAAAGTATTGGGTACCGATGACGTGATGGTTATTATCGAAGGCGACCATAGCTGCATGACCGCAAGGGGCGCGCGGGCACAAGGGGCACAGACCCGCACTTGTTCGACCAACGGAATATTTGCCACGGATTCTGCGCTGCGGCAAGAAGTTTTATTGCAAATATAGGGGGAATAAAATTAACAAAAAAACCGGCCAAACTATCAGCTGGGTGTTGGTTGCAGAATCTATTGATCCCCTGATTAAAGCTTGAACCTCAAGCTTTAATCACCCCCTTAGAAAGGGGGAGTGCGACGCCAGCTAAAGGTTCATGAATTAATTGGTGTCGCAATAACGCAAAAGTGCTTTATAGCAAAAAATGTATACCAAAGGATTTATTACGGTAGGATACTATCCAATCCCTGCTGAAGCGAACTTTCGTCCAACGCGCCCCTCGCCATAGCAGTCACATAACCATCTGCGTTAATAAAAAATGTTGCTGGGAATCCCTGAACACCAAACGCGCGCATGCCGGAATCTTCTATGTCGAAGTACAGCGGAAAAGTGTGGCCGTTTGTATACATAAAATTATCTACAACCGCACGAGATTCGCGTACATTTAGTTTAATAACATGAACTGTATCGCCCATATCCCGGTACAGGTTCTCGAAATATGGCATCTCAAGCACACAAAACCTGCACCACGTTGTCCAAAAATTCAACACAATCGGTTTGCCAAAAAATTCGGACAGGTTTATTTCGCTTCCGTTGGCATCTAACATAGCAAAGTCCGGGGCTTGCGGGAGTTGCTCCTGCTCGTCAGGTTCCTCGGGAGCTTGTGCTGTTTCATGCGTTTCTGTAACAATAAAGTTCATAGGCTCTATACGGCCGCTGTTTACCAACGCATTGTAAACAAAAAACGCGCAAGCAAGTATCGCGGCAAATGCCATTAACCCCCACAGGGTTTTATTTTTTGGGTTCATTATATACCTCCATTTTTAAACAAACAACGTCATAAACCTTGCAAATTGTCCTGTCATCATTAATATGCCAACAACTACAAGCAACCCGCCCGCCACGGTGTTTATAACGCGGTAGTGCTTTTTAATAAAATCGAATGCACCTTTTAGTTGGTTTATCATAATGGCACTTACAATAAAAGGCAAGCCCAAGCCCATAGAAAACACAAAAAGCATAACCATACCTTCTGCCGCTGAGCCTTGCTGAGATGCCCGCAATAAAGCCGCCCCCAGAAAGGTGCTGACACAAGGTGTCCACGCAATGGAAAACACCATGCCAAAAGCAACCGACGATGCAAAATTCAATTGTTTGTTGGGCACCATCATCTTACTAGCAAAGCCCAACATAACAGGAATGCGGAAAAACCCCATGTATCCAAGCCCAAGTATAATAACAAATGCGCCCGTTATAATATTTACAATTGTGTTATAGTCTAGCAAAAAGCCGCCAACCACGCCCGCAAACGCGCCAAGCGCCATAAAAACTGTGGTAAACCCGGCCACAAAACCAATGGAATTTACCAACGGGCGGTCATTCTTCCCGGCAAAATAAGATACATAAACCGGCAGCATGGGCAGCAAACACGGGGAAATAAATGTGATGAAACCCTCTAAAAACAACAGTGCATATTGCATATTAATTACCTGGGCTTAACGGAGGTTTCGCTATTTTTTTCGCCACTATTTTTACAATAACATGGAAAATAACGATATAGGCTGCAATTAAAAAGAGCAAAAGGAATATAACAAGCACCAAATTCACAATAGGAGGAGACATGTCGGTGGTGAAATTTTGCGGGTTTTGCGGGTCAAAGAGAATACGGATTTCATCCCCTATAGATGTTGTGCGGTTTACAGTAGTGGATACCGTATGAACCGCCCCGTAATAAAATTCAATTCTTGCTGTATAAACAGGAGTCTGTTGGTTTTGCATCTCATGCATATGAAAATCTCCATTGCCGCCATACATTCCCCTGCTATTACGATATGTCCGTGTAATTGAAAGCACTGTAGCATAAGTTTCTACACCAATGCTGTGTAAGTGGAATTGATTAATTACGTGCGCAACCCCTCCGATAAACGCTATTGCAAATATCATAATTGCGCCAATTTTCGCTATCTTAATTTTCATTTTTGCCTCCAAACTTCAATTTTTTTATCCGCAGCACGTTAAGCAATACCGACACAGAGCTAAAACTCATGGCAAGTGCGGCTATCATGGGGTTTAACAGCGGCCCGCCCAATACATACAACAGCCCTGCGGCAATTGGTATGCCTGCTACATTGTAAGAAAATGCCCAAAACAAATTTTGTTTGATATTTCTCATTGTGCGCTTGCTTAGGTAAACGGCCTGTGCAACGCCCTGTAAGTCGCCC
>Ga0131853_10010633_pt1 | contig 16825 bp, 10 predicted proteins | sample TergutLab28metaG_FD_92764 | JGI IMG/M metagenome (GOLD analysis project Ga0131853, IMG submission 92764) | Labiotermes labralis P1 segment gut microbial communities from Petit-Saut dam, French Guiana - Lab288 P1 (version 2) (version 2) | ecosystem: Host-associated > Arthropoda: Insects >...
GAGTGGACCCCGTTCCAGACCCACTACTACTCAGAAAATCTGGTAGCGCCGGGGATCGAACCCGGGACCTCTGTATCTGTAGCCAGAAACTCTGACCACTAGACCACAGAGGCGGTCAGTTTACATACATACAGTTATTAAAAAGCCACAGTAATCTGTAGTCACTACATGCCATTAAGACATATGGAGAACTGATTCATAACTCTATACACTAGATGTGTGGTCAACTTTAATATATGTTCCATATCTGGCAAATTTACAAATGGGGAACCAGCACTGTTACCAACTAAGAAAGAAAATTCAAAATCCTGAGAATCAGTCCGGATGTGGTGCAGCACAAAAACCTGATGATCCAGTAAGGAACCGAACCCCAGTCATCCAGACTACAGTTCGTCACTAATGATTAGCTGTTCTGGCTCATAGCATACTTTGGACAAGGTGAGAGTTAAAGCTGTCCCCGTATATTTTAAAGCAGAGAAAAGAAAACCCCCTGCCCCTGATAGGAATCAAACCTCCGATCACCCAGCCCACAGGCCAGTCATTATATTCACTAAACAATTCCAGTTCATACTACAGTTTGGTAATTGTATAGCATCATTATAAACAATGTAAACACTCAAACCTGTAAGACACATCAAAGGTGCCTTACATATACAATTAAAAACATGAGCAAGAAATTTCTTGTTATCAGTAAGTAAGAAGTGAGTTCTGTTCATCAGCCTAAATGCAAACAAATTTCTTACATACCAACAGCAATAAAACACAACTGTATGGTCCAATTTTTACCTTAATATGTGTTTTAAGTGTCTTCTTGGTTTTAAGTGTGGTGTTGCAATGCCGACAGTGGAAAACCAAGGCAGTGGGATGTGAATCTTGGAAGTGCTCCCTCATTAGAGCCACACTTGGGAAAGTGAGTAGGCACATCTTGCATTTGTATGATACAGACTTGAAGATGGGGTGGTCCACATGGGACTGCTTCACGTGACGATTCAAACAAACCTGTGGATGTAACAGCACGTGAAATTCCGTTAACACAGTAAAAGTTAAAAGGCTTCAAACAAATTTATGGATAAAACAGCATACGAAAGGTCACGAACACAGTAAAAGTTAAGAATTCAAACCAGGCATGAATATTAACGGTTTAGTAACGGTGTAATGTGTTCTACTGTTCACATATGTGAAAACAGACTACCATAAGTGTATGATTACCTGCTGGTGCTAAAATAGCAACAATAACTTGAACAACTGACCCCAGTAAGGAACTGCAAATAGTGGCTACTGACTGTTCATGGAATGATTCTTGATTCTGACCATATGGGAATATCAAAGATAGGAAATTACATTAAAAATGGCATGGAATTTTTATAAAAAGAAACAAAAATATGTTACTTTATATTGCAGTACCTTTCCAATTTAAATTACTGTATTTTATAACGCCACACCATACACTTTTGAATAAGCACTGTGGCTTGATTAAAAAATAACTGACGTTTCGAACATGCAGTACATTGTAAATTTAACTGTCCAAACATTTATAGTAACTAACTATAAAAAGCAGTGACATTTAATGGGAAGGGTACTAGCAAAAGGATCCTGAAATCCTGCAATACACTACACCAGCAGCAGAGCATTCACTTCTACATCATATCCATAGTTTCAAGAAGATGGTGGATGATGACACTATATCAGCACTCACTGTGGAAACGAAGAAGGTAAACAATCAGGATGGGTGATTTAAGGTATCTGGAACACACTTCAGTATCTCCACTCATTCAGAAATCTGTCTTGACTGCATAGTCTGGAAATACAGTCACACCACAAGGGTCCTGGGAGATAGCAGAGTGATTCTTGTGTTTGACCCCCATAGTGCCTGGTGGCCAATATAGTGGCGACCAGTACTCCTGCATGTTACACCATATGAGCGATCTATTGGCCACCATTTTAAGTGTGTTGCACTTCCTTCTTATCCACAAGATTTCAGCGACAACCACAGCATTGAACATAGTGACTCTTTTACTCATTACACACCTTGATATTTCTTTGGTTTGGCAGGTTTTCAAATTTTACCATAACCTATACTACCACCACCACCCTTACTATTGTATAGTTGATGGATATTATTGCTGTGTGGTTCATATACATTGTTTTTTCCTTTTCTGCAAGACTGTTGTATGTACTGCATGTAAGTCATAAGCTTGTTTCATCGTGCTGAGTCCACGCCTCTCCGTAACTGATACTATTTGTTTACACTTTCATTTCTCAGTAAGCAAACCAGGCATAGGAGGAATATAGTCTCCTTCTATTTCCTTTTGTTTAGATGTGGTCAGCTAAGTGTTTATTGTGCGAGCAATGTGTGGGATCAAGTGCAAGAGTAGACGGCTTGTGTTCCAGTTGCAGTCTGCAGAAGTATCTCGAACGGTGACCAGCAGCTTTGTATGAAGCTGGATGATCAGTGTTAATGTTAATGAGGGGATTCAAGATCCCAAGAATTGAACTCAATACAGTTCATTTGTACCAGCATTATTCACTATTTATGCCTAATAAACTCCAGTACAATTGATGTAGGGATTATTGCAAGTGTGTGTGGCCTGCCCAACTCCCCGTCTTAACTGAAGTTAGAGCTCCATCCCTCCTGGAACAACATCCATGATATGTTCCCCACTGGTAACGCGCAGGATACAACAATACAGCTTAGTACTAATTTGGTTAGTATTTATGAATAACAAGAACACGCACATGATTTAATTATACAAGAACATAAAAGAGGTAAGAATGTGTAGTTTCATTTGCTTATCATCTAAGAAGTGTGTCATCCCTGTTGTGTGCATGAAAATTGGAAAGGGTATGTAAGTCAAACACAACTACGTCAATTAAGGTGTACTTAATGGTTACACTAGACAACTACATGTTTCGGCCTTTACTAGCCATCTTCAGGTTGTCTTCCAGAGGACTTAACTTAAGGTCCTACTATATACATTGAGCGTGCATGTGGTGCAAAGATCTCTACATACGGGTCTTATTGTGTAATATAATTTCTATGTGTGGTGGTATGCTCTGACTAGAGGTATGGTAGTGCTAGTGGCTAGTGTCAAGTTTGAAAGTTCTGGTCAGCTGGTATTATGAAGAGGCATGTTCCTCTTCCTTCCTCTTAATTGGGGTTGTGTTGTGGGGAGGCCCGAATGACCTTGGATTATGGCCCCTGCCTGTGGGGACAGAGATGTGTGTGAGAAGGTTGGTGAATTAATCCGGCCAAGTTATACAGGGAAATTTGCTGTATTGGGGGAACATAAAAAGCTTAGTACTTACTTACGCTCCGGGTGTTAGTGAGTTCCCAGCCACCACCCACATGGACATACACCCACCTGGGGGTAAAACCAAAGCAAGCTGGGAACACACTAACACCCGGAGCATAAGTAAGTACTAAGCTATTTATGTTCCCCCAATACAGCAAATTTTCTTGTATAACTTGGCCGGATTAATTCACCACCCTTCTCACACACATCTATGTCCCCACAGGCAAGGGACCGTAATCCAAGGTCATTCGGGCCTCCCCACATGACCCCAATTAAGAGGAAGGAAGAGGAACACGCCTCTTCATAATACCAGCGGACCAGAACCTTCAAACTTGACACTAGCCACTAGCACTACCATACCTCTAGTCACAGCATACCACCACATATAGAAATTACATTATGCAATAAGGCCCTTATGTAGAGATCTTTGAACCACGTGCGCACTCAATGTATATAGTAGGACCTCAAGTTAAGTTCTCTGGAAGACAACCTGAAGACGGCCAATAAAGGCTGAAACATGTAGCTGTCTAGTGTAGCCATTAAATACACCTTAATTGATATAGTTGTGTTTGACTACATACCCTTTCCAAGTTGCTTAGTATGTGGTAAATCTGGGCAGTCATTAACACCCAAAGCACAACACAACTGTAAATGAAGAGCAGAGGCTATGACACAACCAGATGTCATCACTATCAACACAGAAAATAAACTCCCAACCCAATTTGTATTTCCACTTGATGCTATACACTTCAAGAACATAAAGGTCTTTGCTCTTCTGTCATGTTACACAGAACTGGTTGGCAGTCAGTCACCAGCTACCAATGAACGATGTGTAACGTCCCACAAGAGTACAGACCTCAATTACAACATGGCATAAGCCTGAAATCTCACAATGGGAACTTACATCATGGAGCTCTACCATGTTTAGCATCAATATGAAATATCATCTTGGATTTCATAAGCTGTATTTATGTCCACAGCTACTTTATATTACCTAGGTTTTTTTCATAACACCTACTGTTGCAATATTATATTGCATTCAAATTAATTTTAAACCAATATTGTTATACAATAATTAAAAAATGGGCATACACTATATAAAAAGATCAGACTGCGAAATCTTAATTTACGGTTACTATTATGTTCATAACCTAATATTGCATAATCTAAGAACAAAAATAAAATGTACCTTGCTAGAAAAGAGATGTGAACAGACATAACACTTGAAGAAGTTGTCCATCTTGTCCTTGTGAACATCAACCTGGTGGTCATCACGATCCTCAGTACGCCAGAACAGCCTATCACAATAGCGACATCTATGAGCCAAGTCCTCTATGGGATTCTCAGACAAGTACTTTTCTCTGTGGTAGGCAAACACATGCTGGCGCATGGCTACCTTTGATGTAGAATGGATGCCACAATATGGGCACTGGAATATCCTGAAAGATTCAGCATCTATGATTTTCTCTTCTTGCTGATGTACTTCACTTAGGTGGTAACTTAATGATCCTTGAGTACTGAATACCTCCCGGCACCCTCTCATACTGCAGACAAACTCCTTTGGTGCACAGTAAGCTGATATTATAAAACCATGAAGGGTATTCAGGTGATCTAATAACTGCCTTGGCCCTTCCTTCATTGAAAACTTCCCATGACATATTTCACACACTATGCCCTTTCTTCGTAATTTACTCCCATTATTTTGGCCAGAACTTTCCTCTTGGGGTTCCTGTTTCACTCTGACGGGATTGTTCGTGTCTAACATCATATCCCGTGATGTATCTTCTTTAAACAGTTCTTGCATGGTACGCTCAAGTAAATCCTCATTCTCCAAGTTCCCATCACTTTTGTCTCTCTGGTTACTAAGATGTTTAGTACCTGGTTCTTCTTTAACCTTGATTGATTCAAATATGGTACTTGGTTCATCACTGTCAGCTTCCACACCCACAAGCTCTTCATCATCATTAAAGTTATCACAGTCCCCATCATCATCGCTTGAATCAGTGAGGATACACTCTACCTCTGTTGGATCAATATCAGCCTCGCCCATCTCAGCTATTGGAACTGCAGTATTTTTCTTTGCCTTCTCTTCAGCCTTTGTTTCCTTGACAATAAATTCCTCATCATCATCATCTGTCAAATCTTCATTTTCACCAGCCTCTATTTCCGAGCCCAAGTCTTCTTCCTCAGAGCTCATTTCACTTGACGAATCAAAATTGACTTCATCTGTCCCATCTCCATCAGTCTTTCTCTCATCCCCTCCATTATTTTCTACTGAATTTCCATTTTTTATCTTTGAGTCCTCTGCACCTGATGAATTTCTTCTTCTTCTTCCTTCTGCTACGACATCTTTCTTTTCTTTACCAAAATTTGTCTTCTGACTGCTGCTTCTTGCTTTACCTCCACGACTTTCTTCCTTACTGCTTACACTTACTGTTGTACCATTCCCTTCAGAATTAGCATCTCCTACTTCTTCAGACACAGCTGGAATGGTGTCCAATGTCAAATTCTTGTTGCTGTCTTGGTCTGCAACATTTTGCTCTGATCCTTCATTTCGACTGGTCCTGTTAATCATAGGTTTTGAACTGTCAACACTGTCACAGGGGGGGTGTGTTTCTAGTAAAATCAAGGCCAAGCGAAGAGTAACTTTATGATGTTGAAGATGTCTGAAAAAGGAGATTATGTCTTTCATCAATGAGGTAATGTCTGCATCACAGAGTGAGCATATGACAGAAACAGAAGTGTTGTAGGTCTGAATATGGAAGAGATCAGTCCCCGAGAGATTGGTATCCATATTTCGAATGGCACGGCCCGAGTTAGAACACGCATGTTCCAACTTGAGATGAGCCACAAATTTGGCTTCCTCAGCTGACACAAGCGCTCTGCAGTAACTACACACACGCACACTGTGGTCTGTCAAATAATGAGCAGAAAGCTGAGATTCCTGAGTGAACACATTATCAGTTAAACATTCTGCAACAAGACATGGAATACTGCCATGTTCCCGTGCAACATGGGAGTTCCGTGATGTTTTACTGTTAAATGTCCGGTCGCAGAACTTGCAAAGGGCCAGTCCAGTATTATGGCGACAGAAGAGATCGTGAGCGAGCTTTGGCACTTGGACAGAGTACGGATTTGTACACACGGTGCAACGACTTGGGGCTGTTAGTGAAGGTGAACTCGAACCGCGGCGATTTTCTTTATGCTGATGATAATGTGATTCTTCACTGCTTGCAGATATCCCTGAGGTTTGAGAGGCATCTACACTGGAAGTACTGTCCACAGCCGTGGCCACGGATTCCAATGATTGCTGCTGGGTTGAGTTTTGTACATTTGATGATCCAGGTGCAGGAGTTCCTTGAACCGAAAAAACAATTCCTTCTGAAGCAAGAAGCTGGATGAGACAGGCCAGTGACAAACGATGATAAGAAAAGAAATGTCCAAAAGTTTCCAACCTCTTTCTTTCTTTACCACAGAGTCTACAGACAAAAGTCCAAATAGAGTTCCCTTCCTGTCCATCCCATTTATCAACTATCTGAACTCTCTCCCCCACATCTTGCTGCAGTGCATCTCCACAACTTACAAAATGTTTCCGGCGTACATGGACCTCGTAATACGATTTAGGTCTAACAAGGACACCACAATATATGCATGTTCTAACATCATGCTCACTCTCATAATGCTCAGCCAAGTCTTCTGATGTTGGGACAGATGATTTACACATGTCACATTCCAGGGGCAGATGTGACTGCTGTTCATGTTCTGTGAGCACACTTTCAGATTCGAAAAGTTGAGAACAGAAATGGCAATGCTGCATAGAATGGTTCATCACCAAATGAATGACTAATTTTTCACGAGAAAAAAACCAATCATTACATATCTCACAAATAAATGGTTGTTTGCTTGGAGTCAAGGTGGCAGCATCCTCTTTCTGCGATGAAAGCGACTCCTTGGTTCCTTTCATAACCCGAGGCATGGTACGCATGCTGGACGTGCTACCCATGATTGTGCCCTTCTGTGTTTCATCTACCATTAATGGTTTGTCAATTTCAGATGGTGATGTTCCAAACAACCAGTGTTTTTGTGATTGGCCCTGCTGGTCCAGTGGTAACATTACACCTGGAGTCGGGCTTGATGATAGGAGGTGGGGAATCATTAATGGACTTAAAAGTGATGAGGATGATGGAAGGTTAATATTGGATGGGTTCTGAAGTGTTGGCTGCTGCTGCTGCTGCTGTTGTTCTTGCTGTTCTTGTTGCTGCATCAGGAGAGCAAGCTGAGGTAACTGTAGACCCATTGCAAGAAGCGGATTCATAATAAATGGGTTCAGGCCACCTGACATTTCACTAGCACATACAATACCAGCAGAGGGGTCTTTGTTGCTTTCTGAATCCTTATCACCATCTTCACTACCACTACTTGACCTCCTCATTCCTCCTGAAGTCAACTCCTCCTGACCACTATCCTCAGCATTGTCATCCAACAGTTCAACATTAGTTGCACAGTCCTCCTTTGTTCTCTTGCCCCAGTCTGATAGTCCACTATCTCTTGAAACCTTTGATGATACTTTACTCTTCTTTGGACGAAACAAAGGGAAACTTGTCCGTTCCAAATTTGCTCTATCACTCTCCTCTTCATTGTGACTCATTCTTTTCAGTTTAACTTTAGTAGTGAACGCATTTACTTCATATTTTATTAACACTTCTGCATAAATCTAACACGCATTTTTGGGGTTCAAGCAGACCTACTATGCATTTTCTTAGACCAAGTAATTTGATTTCTTGATTGAATATTGTAAAATATATATATATATATATACATACATACATATATATATATATATATTTATGTACAAAAGGTGTGTGTAGGTTGCTTACACTTGCAAAAGTACTCTGTTCATGGGATGATGTAATGCACCTGATTCATTAAGGGGTTTTTCCTTCTTTGGTATTTCTTCAGTGGAACTGTGACATTTACCTGGTTATTATATTGTTAACAGTAACATAAACTCTCTGCTGATGAGTACCAAACAGAGATCTATTGTATAATTATGGGGGTATATATGAAATATTGTAGTATGTGTATAGATATAATAATATATGGAAGGTATGTCTGTGTAGATAAAATATAACTTGTATGTATTCCTGTAACTATTTCAACATAAAACTGTGGATAATCTGAAGGAGTTAGTAAGGCATAACCCGTTGTTACTCGTTTAGTTGTACTGGTTTATTTTAACCAATTGGTTGGCTTTCTTACTGATCAGATTCCTGTATATTCTGGACTAGGAGGTCCATAAATATTTTTAAAAAATGTTACTGGTTTATCCCTGAGAAATTTTTATGTACATGAAGGAATTTTTCTCTCCCCCAGTTTAAATCTTGGTTTTTTTCACTATGAAAATTCCATTTCCAAATGTAGTATATGTCTTCCCTTCTTAGCCTTTCTTCATTGTCATGAGATGGAAGTTTCCGGGACTGTAATGGAAACAAAAACACAACATTAAAGTTTACCAGCAGTTTCACTACTTACTTCACTGAACTATCTCATGAGTACAGTTCATTTTCATATAACACTAGCAACTACTTGGGCAACTTCGAACACGCGAAATGAATCATGTAGTAGGCACACGACGAAATTACGGCTTTGTTCATCACTACACATACTAATAAATGCTGCTATACAACTACCTCGAGAGAAGTATGGTAATGACAGGGAGCCAACCTTAATGGGACATACATAAACAACTCACTGTACACAATATACTACGTTCATGTTGCCAATACTGTTAAATCACACAGTCAAAACACAATACACGTGCACTAATTGTTTTTAAAATTGGCGAATAACAACATATTCATCGAGGGTCTGGGTTCAACTCCGGTGCTTGGCAGCCATTATTATTGTCAATACTCGGAATGTACATGTAAATGATCGACCGGGAAAAAGAAGAAGAACAACTTTCGGAGGGAATATATTAAATTAGTACTACACGTAGTCGATAGAGAAGTACAATAATAAATCACTATACCAACCCGCTTGAAGGTAAACATTCAGCTATAACCTCCCTCAACCCTACGCTTTGACCTTTGCCCCATACAACAAAAACATCCTAAAAAACATCAGCGCCTTATTTGATTGTGTGGTTAACGTGCCATCTGGCGGAAGAACTTTTTCTTCCTGTCCTTTGTTTATCATTGAGTGTACATTTGTCTCCGACACAAGCATCTTTTGAATGCAAAGATACACACAGTAGCTTTGAACACCGTGTTGATGAAAATATGTATTGACTGGGTTTGTTTACAATTATTTGAGAGTTAAAAATTATATGCATCAATTTTAAAGTATAGAAGTGCCAATGTGCGTGGCATACACGTGTCGGATTTTTTTTTAAATCAAGAGTTTGGAAATTTGGCTATCACAGAGACACCCACGTAATTGATACAATAATTAACCCGTGAAGTTTCATCACCTATCTGCGGTCATCGTGTAGCTATGCAAGAACTGCAGCGAACCAACTAAGCTGCATTTTTTGGTGCATTGATGTACTGTATGTACCGCAGTGCTGCAGATAAAGTTCTTTCACGCCGAATGAAATACTACCAAAGAGCAGTGGTGGGTGATCATGGCATCTAAAATGTTGCAATCAATGTCCGACGGTGATGACGTCTACCGCCTGGGCATTTAATTCCTAGGTGGTGATCACCTGATGTTTGATGATGTAAGAAACGTGACTGATTTCGAGAAAAAATTGGCAGCTGCAGATGTTTGTACCCCTGCCTGTGTTAGAGCTATTTCATTTACCTCCAATTTTACCGCAGGTTTAAGAATTAGAAATATTTATTGTAGCCAGGCAATGAAATTTACGTAATGTAACTTTTGGAACATGTGAACATTGTAGGTAGTAAAATTCAGCAGAGCGATTGTTTTTGTGTGAGTTACTCTTTTTGCAAATGCATGAAGATTGATTGTTGTCATAACTGAATTGTATACGTTGCTTTCTGTAGGAAATATTTTTTCTTACTAGAGAAGTCGAAGGATGCTAATGGTGCACTTGTAGTTTTCTGGGGGAGTTGGCGGCGGGTCTCATAATGTCTCTCCTGGTTTTACTAATATTGACCTGTATTATTCCTATGTTAGTTTTAGTCTGAGTTGCATGATAGTTCGGTGGAGGTATTGGCTAAAGAGGTTTGAAAGGACTGCAATCTAGGTTGGGGAGGAGTGAAATGGGGTCGAAGAAGAGCAACACTTCTACAGCAAGTAAGAGCAGCAAATCTGTGCACAATAATTTAGGACGCAAGAATCATGGGAATGCATCAGATGTACGTGGTTGTTCCTCTTCTGGTGAGGTGCTAGATCAATCAGAGTATCTCACTTTCACCAAAGATCAGCTTAAAACAGAACTGAAGAGAAGAGGTTTAAAGGCTTCAGGAACTAAGACAGAATTGGTATGCTTTGCCAATAATTTTGCCTTTGTTAATTTTTTAGATGAGTTTTCTGTAAGGTATGAATATAGATCAAACTTTTCACCTTTGTGCTTGTGGTTGGCTTCATGTTTAGTGGTAACTTGATTCAACAGTGCATGATTTCTGTAGAGTTTACAGTGTATTGTGATTATCTGTTTTACAGTGCCAGTGAGAACTCATTGTTATACGCACATCAAATGTCTATTATCATCAGTTGGTCGGAGAGATTTTAGTTATTGTTGTAACCTCAGTGTATATAAAATAATGTGTTTTCTTTTGTGTATAGTTGTTACTACACACGGGTGATGGCATATTGAAATTCAAACCGAAATGTGGCTGCAACACATATGCCAACAAAGTAATTTGTTAAAAAAACATTTGTATTTGATGGTTATTGCCACATAATTGTATACACATGGGGCAACAGGATGTCAAGGCCTGTCAGAAAATACGCAATTTCGTTATGATATTTATATGCACCTTATATCTTCCTCTGAATGTTGATGTGAGTGAATAATCCTAAGTCATGAAGTTAGAGAAGCGGTGTGCTCTACCATAATTAAGTCGTAAGGTTGCAGTAACATTCCGGCAGTGAGTATTTCAATTTTCACTTGCACTTCTTATATAAAGCTGCATGTATCTTGTAGGGCAGAGTGATGTGCACTTTTATTTTCTGTCTATAATGTCAATAGTTATGCTGTTTATTGGCAGCTGGCAGATTGTACTGGGCCAGGTAAAACAATTTATGTTTTTGGACAGCTTATATTTCAGCAAGTTCTGCCATTGGTAGGTTGTACTGAATTAAGTGAGATTAATTTAATTTCATGTACTTTTATTTGTAAACAAAACTTCAGTTTTGTGAGACATTGTGCTTGAGAAGTCATGTTGTTGCAGTGTAAAGAGGCTGAAGTTTGTAAGTGACTGTGTTGTTAAGCTGAACTGGAAGTTGTAGTTATTGTGGGGAAATGTTAGACATCCTAATTTGTCGGCATTTAAATACATGAATTATCTGCTCATAGACTGTGTTTTTATAAGGTCTGATAATGAAATGATAGACCTGAATTGCAGACTGAATTAAATATTTAAAATATAACCAGCTGGAATCATATTCATTGTATGTATAACAGTGAAGATGCATATAGTGACCATGCAGGATACTATACCAGGTAGTCTTGTGGGTAGTAGTAGAACATATTGCCCCTATCTTCAGAGTGGAGATGACATTGTGCACAGTATTGTTACCCACCTACCAGAATAAATAGTATCATAACTAGAAGTCTGTAATGAAGGGATCTAAGAAGATCATGCATGACTGCAGTTTAACTATCTTTGCATTTGGTAAGTAGGTCTGCATTGTAGCTAAAGCAGATTTCCTTATGTATGGCATATAAAAAACTGCATTGTAACATACATTGTGTGTCCCATGTTGGTGCTGTGAGTGTGGCAGCTTTGTTGCATAGAAACCCTGCATCTGTTGGGATATCTTAGAGCTGCAATGCATAAGGACACTGCCAAAGGGATGCTGTACATTGAAGCTGTATTTTGAAGTTATCTGTTACAGCTGTCTTTGTTATTATTTGTGTTAGAATCGTATGACTGAGGATTTAGAGTTCATGTTTCCATCTTCCTTTTCTCATTTCTGTTAACAGAGTAACTGGGTCCCTCAGGGTGTTTTTGATTGTGAAATTGTCCTTTACATGATTTAAATTGGCTGTATGTTACATTGTGAGTTCAGATACAGTGATTTTCCTCAATTTTCTTCAAGGATAATTAATTTTACAAGGTACATGAAGCAAATATTCTGCCAATGTGTTAATGGCTAACAAATGGAAACACCATTATATACTCTTCCAGGAAGACTGCTTGTTCTCATACAGCAGGGGCACCCATGAATATTGTGAAGTTTGGGGTCAGAATTATTATGAGTGTTTTGTGGCCAGCACACTTCCTTGATCTTGCCCTGTGTGACTTTCATATATGGGGAAATGCAAACCAAATTGCTGTAAATCAGAATGAAATAACTGCAGAACTGAAGGGAAGCCTTCTCTGTTTTCCAAGAACCTGAACACAGGAATGTAAGCTGTTTTTGGATGTGCGCAAAATTGAAGAAAGCAAATATTAGCTTCCTCATGTCTGTCTGTCTGTCTGTCCACCTGGAACAACTTGGCACCCACTGGAAGGATTTTCTTGAAATTTGATATTTGAGCATTTTTTGAAAATATGTTGAGAAAATTTCAAGTTTCATTAAAATCTGGCAAGAATAAAGGGTACTTTCTTCAAAAATGGTGCCATACATGAGATAATGTGGGAAAATATGGTAGAGCCAGACAGTCCACAGGTGACAGTATGGTGCATGAGCTTAGCATGCCAGTTAACTAAGACTGCAGACACACACTAAGAATATGTAATACTCATTTCTCTTCTACAGCAACATTGCTTTTGTGATTGTGCTCTGATGTTGTATTTATATGTGGATTGCCTGTCTTGTTATAGATGTCAGGAATGCATGTGGAATTCGCAGAGAGGATTTTCACCGTATGCTGTGGACTGAGTAAATTATATTTGTAGTGTGTTAATGGTGTAGATTTATTTGTCCCTGTAGCAATCCATATCACTGTAGATGCAACTTGATGGTAGTTACTTGCTAATAAACTATTAAATTGTGTGGGTAATAAGTCATATTCTTATACCTTTATGCATTGTTATCCAGAGTTACTTCTGATTTCTGCACTTTAAATCTCTGTTGTTTGTATGTCTGAGTTATGTAAACTGTTTGTGTTTGTAAGTTGCTGTGGATTAGTGTCTTACAATACACCCAGTACTGAGGTTGGCAGGCATCCCATATCTATTTATTGCACCTTGTTTCAGTAGCTTGTCATATTGTTCTGTAATTGGATGGCTTCAGAACAAAATATTGCCTCCCAATAAAAGTCATATAACCATTGTGGCACAATGAATTAGAATGTCTGTTTCATAATTCAAAGGTGTAGGTTCAATCCCAATGCTGAGCTGGATATAACACTTGCCTGTTTTGCAACCAGTATTGGCATTATGTTTTTCCGTTATCATTAATTTAATTGCCTTAATTAATCTAACTTCTCATGTTTTCTACTGCAATACACCTATGGCTGAACATTGTATAGAGTATTGCAGCAATGACTGTACATATGTTTCTTCTTCCAATAAGAGCATTTTGCTGCAGAGTTTGCTACTGAAACACTGAACTTGCTGTACCATTATTTATCTGTTGTCTTTATCAAGAGATAGACTTCGGTCATGACACAGCTGTAGCCCTGTGCTGACCTCAGCATGTGAATATCCTGCTGATGAATGTATCAGTATGTAACAAATATGAATGCGGAAGGGGAAAGAAAACAGGAGTTTGTTGCTATTGAGATTGATTATCATGAAAGCTTGGGTGCTGATGTATGTGTAATACTTGCATAGATTGCAATTAAAATATATTAGCTGCAGTTATAATATTGTGAGGGGATGTAGTAATAGAAATTTAAGTTGTACTTTATTGGTTAGATTCCATCCTTGGAATAGTAGTTCAAATAATTGCTTGTGTAAAGAATTTTTGATCAGTTAGTAATTTGATGTCTGTGTGTGTGTGTGTTGTAAGAAGTGCCTTGGCTATATTCTTTTGTCTGTTTAAAAAAAAAGACACTTTTTCCCCCCCTTCTGTAGTGGCATAAGGTAAGTTACGCTAAAATTAAACATGGATTAACGTAAGAGAGAAGTGAATAGGCAACTATTTCTTGAAATTAGGTTTGACTTAGTTATAAACTGGTAAAGGGAGGTGGATATTTCAACTCAGTACTTTTTAATCTGGTACACATACCAGTAAGTTTGTCAAAATTTGCACACCTGCTGGTGTATTGTATGCTGTTTTTACATGTTTTATTGTTGTACTGGCACACATGTACAAGTTTTTAGGCTGTTAGAGCAGGTGTTATTGAAATGACAGTCTTCTGGCTTATTGCACCATGTAAAATTATAATTTGTGCTGATGTGTCAGAGGAATGTGCTGCTCTGTCATCAGGGTGACTGAATTTGATTGTCTCACTTCAGGCTCTCAGTTTCTGTTAGCTGGCCACAAGATCTAATCCCCCCTTCCCTTTCTACGGCTCTGATTGGTCACAGTCCTTGCAACCTTCCTATACAAATGACCTATTTCCTCCTTCCAGTCACTTCAGTTACCAGGTGAACAAAATTCAGTTACTGTACAGATGGAGGCAGCACATTCCTCAAAAATGCTGGAACAAATTTATGACCCTAAACAGAATAATAGCCAAGAGGATAATCACTGGAATACTGGCAGACATGTTATTAAGAAATTGCACTGTGTGAACTTCATTTTATTTTTCTTAGTCAGTCAAACAAATAACATGTACATGATATGAAATATGTGTATGATTGTTTTTCACTGGTTATTTGCACCTATATTCATATACATTTTCTTCAGTTCCACTTGTGCCACAGTGTCAATATTTATTCAGAATGGTTAAGGGAACAACTTTGTAATTTATTCTTGTACACAATGTGCATACTCTCTGTGCAATCAATCTCTTGAAAAAAATTTATATGATTGGTATCTGTAAATGTTGTCTGAAGCATTGTTTTCATTAATAATTGTTAAGGTGATGAGCACAGAAGTTTAATGGCATAGAGTTTCTCAGAAATTGTTAATTTCAGGGAAGATAATGAGTGATGTTTACCTCATGAACATGTGAACTTGATGGGAACATGTGGACATTGCGTCTTTAAGTTTTACTAAACATTATCTGTTCACATTTCTTTTTTTAAATCAGAGGCAATCGTTGGTTGCGTTTGAAGGACTGTTGAACAAGATGTTCCTGCAAGTTATTCTTTTGTCTTTGTTTTATTGGAGCCAGGAGGGCATAATCAGTGTAATGACTAGCATGTAGGTTGGACAGATGAACTGTTCGATTCCAGATTTTTGTCTGATTCAGTTCCCAGAATGGCTCTGGGACCCACCCAGCCTCCTATGGTCTTTTCCTGGGATATAGCTGCCATAGTGTGAGGCTGTCCACTCACCTCTGCGTAATGAGGTTAATAAAAGGAGCCATAACCTCTCTCCCCCGTATTCCTTCATGGTGGGTGCAGAGACAATTTCATCCTTACCTTGTTTTTGATGTGAACATCATGTAGAAACACTTGATTTAAGAAGAATGTGAAAGCTATGTAGGTTTAAAGTGTGTCTGTGTGCTTTTTGTATTCTGCATAGTTGCTCACCTCGTATTCTACTTTCAGTGTCTGTGGTCAGGCTCAAGGCTGTGTGTGTGTGTGTGTGACTGACTAAAAGAAAGTGAGAAAAGAAGTTGCTGACCTCTTTATCTCAAAATATAGGGAAATTGAATGTCTGTATACTTATAACTTGATGTTCTTCCTGATGTTATATGTGAAATAAAAACATACTAAGCTATCAGTTGGACTCTGAATATATGAGAACAGTTTTCTTAGGTTTATTGTCTGACACCTTAATTCATGTAAACTGAGATGTATATTTGTTTTAGTTACAGAGACTGGGTGCCAGTATGTCTGTGCACCGAGTGTCTAATTCTGCTGTGAAGCGAAAAGGTGAAGGGATGGCATCATCTGGACATAAAAATGGTAACACTGTGACATCACAGGCAGAAGTTAATACTGCTCAAGTGACTGAAAAGGCAGAACGTGAAGCACTTGTTTTGTGGAGACAGCCAATAAAAACTCTGAATTACTTTATACAAGAACTACTCTTAGATCTCTACATATATGGAATCAAGTGAGTTCTTTTTTTTTGTTGTGATGTATGGTCCATAAAGAGTTTTGTGATGGAAACAGTGAGGATAAATTGTAGTGGTCACACATCAAAAGTAAAAGTACAATATTTACAAATTTTTGCCAGAAGACTGAAGTCATATCAGAATTAACCCTTTGGCACTGGAATTAAATAAACACCCCCCCCACCCCCCCCCAACAAAAAAAGGAAGGGGTAAAAAAAAGAGAAAAAAAAAAAACAAAAAATAAAAATAAAATAAAAAAAAAAAAAAATATAAAAAA
>Ga0131853_10010637_pt1 | contig 16823 bp, 11 predicted proteins | sample TergutLab28metaG_FD_92764 | JGI IMG/M metagenome (GOLD analysis project Ga0131853, IMG submission 92764) | Labiotermes labralis P1 segment gut microbial communities from Petit-Saut dam, French Guiana - Lab288 P1 (version 2) (version 2) | ecosystem: Host-associated > Arthropoda: Insects >...
GTAGTAAGCAAATAAGGTAGGCTTTTTTTTTAATCTTTCACCGTGCATGTTGTATCAATATACATTAATTTAAAATACCAACAAATGCACTTTGTATTTAAAATATTATAAAACCTCACTTGGTTAAAAACACTTTAAAAACATTCATAGGTCTTCAACATGTTTCGGTTGTTACTTCCAACCATCATCAGGGGGCCACAAGGTTCTACTACATAGAACTCATAAGTAACTTTAGTAGAACCTTGTGGCTCTGATGATGGTTGGAAGTAACAACCGAAACATGTTGGAGACCTATGAATGTTTTTAAAGTGTTTTTAACCAAGTGAGGTTTTATAATATTTTAAATACAAAGTGCATTTCTTGGTATTTTAAATGAAGGTAGGCTTTCTTGAAACACTGTGTACAAGCGGATAGACGAAAGGACGTACGATCAGGCAATCCATTTGGCTTCCACAACGGCACGCTATGAGTTTTAATTTTTTTTTCAAATATTATTCTCCTAGATTTATAATATAAATTATATATCTTATATAGCGAGTAGGTAACCAATTCCCATCCTCATCGCTGTTTTGTCAGTTATTCATTCCTCCTGACACGAAGTAAAAAAGTCTCCATTTAAGGGCGCGGTTTGTATTTCTCCCATCTTGGCCAGAGCGCTGAAGTCTCAGGCTTCTTTTATAAATATATACCGCTCCATGTATATCTGCATATATATATATATATATTACACCTTACTCACTGCCGCCCGTTTACTCCAACTGTTGTTACTTTTAAGTTGGTACGGCAGATAAATTTGGTGACGATTACTGACAATGTGTCATTATTGGATTTGTCTGCTTTACTGTAGTCAAGCTTCCCTTCATGTTATTGTACTCGACAAGTCGGAACTGAGTAGATGTGAGATGGTGAATTTTGGGGCGGGCTGTCATTCTCAGGGCGCCTTACGGAGCTGTGTAGTACTGTGGTGTAACAGGACTACACGTTACATCTCCCGACAGGAAGAAAGCTACAAAAAGAGGAAGACACTTCCTTGTCATCCATAATCGAACAACTTTCAGCACTTGTTACACTACACACAAGTTCATATCAGGCTACATGTGTGTAGGCAATTGCTACATTCCTAATCAGCTTCAATATATGTAATTTTTACGAAATGTTATTGGAGTGATCAAGTGAAGTAGAATGAGATGGGTTTGACAAGTGTTCCGCAAGGCAGCAAGATAGGAAATGTCTACAGATCAAAACATTTCTAACATTTCCGCGTAAACATAGCAATCAATTAAATATGTATGCAAAGATAAACACATACACACTTGTAGTCCTGGTAACAATGGCAACCACACTTCCAAGGTAACCATAAGAACTATACAACCAAGGTACACATGGGAACTATGCAAACATTGGTAACACTGGTACCCTTTGTAACAGGTAACCATAATAACTTTCGCAACCGGATTAGTCATAAGTACACGTGGGTCTAATTGTATAGTACCTTTATTTTTGTACAATTTTAGTCAAATTCATGCACAGATTTTGACGTTTTGCTGACCGTGCATCTCAGTATATTTATCTCAGTATTTAACCAACTTGATGCACAAAATTCGTTTCACAATAAGTTTTATTTCATGCCTCTACATGTTTCGATTACATGTGCTCGAAACATGTAGAGGCATGAAATAAACTTATTGTGAAACAAATTTTGTGCATCAAGTTGGTTAAATACTGAGATAAATTGATGCATAGATTTGAACAAAACCTGCAACGTAAATATCTTCATCGTTGCGCCGTGCATTTCGTAGAGTTATTCAATTTTAAATGTTTTAATGTAAAAAATTTTATATATGTACGTTACTTGGTGTGCTGATTAAATGACTGCAATGTAAAATTTCACGAATATCCGTCCGGGGGGAATGGATTGTTTTTTTTTTACATAGGAGGGCGGACAGGCATCACGAATTCTTTTTTCACAATTTTGCAATCATATCCCAAAATTAGTACAATTTGTATATAATAAAGGAACGAGGTCTATTAGGAGATACAAACATAAATTTAAATCAAGATTAGGATTTGTCTGAAGTTTTGCGCTCTATTTCTATATTTAAGGATTACTTATTACACCGTAATAACGGAGGTATGTTTTATCTACGAAATATACAGGGGTGCCACAAAGTAACGGCAGAATTTTAATTAACTTTTAAAGGCAATAAGGTTTACTTCTGCATTTTGTTCATTATATTCGTATTTTCTTGGAATCCTACATTGAGACAAACTAGCTGCATGGTGTATCTGCTTTAAGTGAAAGGAGTGTTTAGAAGATAAATGATCCAAACACGAGATACTTCAAAATAACCGATTCGTCTCCATTTTTGCCAGAATGTTAATGCTAATGCTGGTGGATCTGGGGGAAACTCTTCTCGAATTACGACGCGTTTTATGTCTCTGAAGTGTTCACAAAAGCCGTGTATTTTAAAGCTGTGTTTAGAGGACACATTCTTGCTGTCGAGTTTTTTTTACGTCACACTTTAGATACGCAGCGTGTAGACTAATAGCAGAGGAGTGTTCATTTGGACCACGTTGTATACGTGTGGCTGCACAAATTACAGTCTGCCTCTCTTCCCGCAATCAAATTATTGCAATGTGAATTAAAACACGAAAGAGAACAAAAATGCACTTCGCTCTAAGGAAGGATGAAATTTGTGTTCTTAGCAGGTACCTTGTATTTAGGAAAAATTCCGGTCTCAGTGCCGCTGTTTTAACCATTAAAAAGGGCAGGAAATCATTTTGATACATTATTATTATTATCATTATCATTATCATCTCCTTTATGCAGGGTATTTATACTTATATTCCTGAGACAAACTATGTCCCTATGAAATACATTGTGGTAGCTATTCTGTTGTTACTATTCATGGTGCTGATATCGTTGGTTTCAGTGTTGAATATATTGTACTTTTACATTAGTACTTTCCGAAGTATATGTGCAGTGCCCAATATGGCTGTTTTCCGCAGTTCCTTGACTTCATGTTTTCCTGTTATGTTGCTCACGTATTTTCTAAATGACTTTGAAATAGTCCGAGTCGCCCCTATTAATACTGGTATCACCTTTGTTTTTACATTACACATGCGCTTTATTTCTATTGTAAGGTCTTTATATTTTAGAATCTTCTCGGCTTCTTTTTTAATCACATTTCTGTATCCTGAGATTGCAAAGTCAATTAACTATTATTATTATTATTATTTCTGACGTTCGCGGTGGCGATCGTGGTGTTGTTGTTTGTTGTTCTGGTATTCTTCTTTTATTTATCTCTAATTTCTTAGTATTATTAATGTTTAAAATTGAATTTCCCTGTTCTCAAGCCCAATGTACATAATACGGGGCACTGGAGCTATAGCTCCAAGAATTCTTACCCCCACCATTACATGCTGACACTGTTGCCATAGTCACGCTTCGAAAGCCGTACCCCTGGGGGAACAGCCGCTGGTATTCAGGCAGAAGAAGGATGGGTTCTTAAGTCCGTTGGGAAGGAACAGCGGTCATATGCGATAGCGCAGTTGGTTGAGACGCTGCGCTACAAGCCGGAAGGTCGCGGGCTCGATTCCCAAAGTGGTCGTTGGCATGTAATCCTCCCGTCCGCACTAAGGCTATCGGTTCGGCTCATCCTATAGCGGAAATGAGTACCATGGGTATCTCCTGAGGTTAAAGAAAGTCGATGTGTAGGACTGGCGACCTTACCATCTTCACGTGCTAAGTGTTTAGAAGTTCTGCGAAGCTCGACTTCCTGGAGCCCCAAGGGCCTGTTCAGACCTGTATGGGGATAACAAAAAAAAAAAATTATCTGACTCCACATCCTTCAAAATATTTAGTACATTGATACTCTCATTCTTTCTAGTATTTTTTTCTCTTCATTTTACTATGCTGTTTCTTTCATCTTACTGTCTGTACCCTCTCATTTTATTCTCTTCTTTTACTTCTCCCTTCTCTTTTAACACATAATTTTAAATCAGTCATACTAACATTCTCTGCACACTTAACATACTTACTTACTTACAATATGGAACAAAGTCCTTCTTGAGAAGCTAACCGGTTTTCAGCTATTCAAGAAATTCCCGCAATTTACAAAACCCGAAACTTCATTACCGCATTCACAAGTGCCCGCCACTTTTCCTTATCCTGAGCCAGCTCGATCCAGTCCATATCCCAACATCCCACTTCCTGAAGATCCATCTTAATATTATCCTCCCATCTACTCCTAGGTCTCCCATGAGGTTTCTTTCCTTCACGTTTCCCCACCAAAACCCTGTATACGCTTCGCATTTCCCCGTAAGCGCTATATGTCCCGCCCGCATCATTCTTCTCGATTTTATCACCCGAAAAATAATGGGTGAGAAGTACAGATCATTCAGTTCCTAATATTGCAGCTTCCTCCACTCTCCTGTTACCGCGTCCCTCCTAGGCACAAATATTCTCTTCAGTACCCTATTCTCATACAATTTCAGCCTACGTTCTTCCCTCAATGTCAGCGACCAAGTTTCACACCCATTTATAACAACAGGCAAAATTATATTTCTGTAAACCTTAATCTATAAATTTTTGGATAGCAAACTGGAAGACAAAATATTCTGCACGGAACGATAGCAAGCATTCCCTGATTTCATTCTAATCTTAATTTCTTATTGAATAGATTTTGATCTGTTAAGGTTTTTCCCAATTATTTGAACTCTTCTACTCTTTCAAAGGAACTATTGTCAGTCTCTTTGTTGTGACTTCGTCCTCCATTCTGATCTCGAGACATGACTATGTACTTAGACTTTTAACATTTACCTCTAGGCCAGTGTCCATACTAGCAACTACTAAAGTTTCTATGTTTTTCTTTACAGAGTGTACGCTTCCTCCCAATATATTAACATCATCAGCATAAAACAGAAGCTGGTTTGTCCATTTAAACATTCTTAGCATAATCTTGTTTATTTCTCTGTACGCGCCTCTTCTAGCAACAGAACTTCTCTTCTTATTACTGTAAGCATCCTCGCTAAGTTTTCCCCACTCTGTTTCATGATTGTCAGCAAACGTATAAGGTAATGCAACCTGCTTCAGAAGTTTACCCAAGGGACAGCTACACATGGCCAAGATGTAAATGCGATGGAGCTCAGCCGAATGCTTCTTCGAGATATCGAACAGATACAACAATCGATGAAAGACAAGCCTTCCCCCAACGTGTAGTAAGTCGTAACCATCTCATTTCACAAACAAAATAAAAAGGAGCTTCCACTTTCGAAGTCTGTGTTCAATCAATAACACAAACTCACTGCCTGAGTGTTCCTCGTGTCCCGATATACCTCCTTCTTATATATAAATGCTCCAAACGATATGAACCGTGGGTGATTTATGACACATAATGCAACACTATTCAGAATAGGGAATAGGCGTTCGAGCATTACGTATATTGGGAGTGATACTTCTTATAGCGCACCGTATGTCTGTATGGCTTCAGAAAATAAACGATATTCATTTTTGCAGTTAAGTGTCCGGGTATAACTTTAGACATGTAAGCCAGCAGAGTTGATGATGTTTGTCTTCTTGGAGTATTTATCTGCTGATGTAAACTGTAGTGGAAATTTCGTTAGTGTAAATGAATTTCAAAGCAATGCGTCCTAAAGTAAAAACAATGCGCTGGGAAATATGTGCTCTCTATTATCAACGTATTTTCACTTATGAAATTCAGCACCTGGTATACAAAATATAGGTTTGGTTTACAATGCATTACAAATTGTAATTCTCTCTCTTTATGACGACATATTATAGAGAACTCTATCAGGTGCAAAAGTGTCTGGTTTATATATATATATATATATGTATATCGATACTGTACAAGTGACTAGCCCGCAATTTGGCCCACAACCAGGGCGACTAGTTTTCTTTTATTAAATAAACCGCCTTTACTGCGGCCAAGGACTTCGTCTGTTCCCCAAGTTACCGCTGGGTCAGAAGGGCCCAAGCTGGTGGACATACGGTTGCTGCTCTGTAATTGTGGACCGTTTATTGAGTGAGAGTTCCCACCGAGTAAATTACTGGCCACATAAATGTACTTTTTAAGAAGGTCGGCTGGGGTATCTAGAATGCACACAGCACAATAAAGCTATAAAGAAACGCTGAGTGTAGAAGAGAAGCCTGCTATTATTAGACAGTGTATAAAGCCGACGGCTGTTGGAGTGCAACGAATGACAGAATAAAGACCGCCAAGAGCAATAGTACGTTGGGTTCCACGGAAGGAGGATATCAGATTTCCAGGGAAAAGGTAGGTAGGTGGGTAGCTGGATAAGTAGGTAAGCGGGTGGGCGTAAAAGTAAATGGATCTGTGGGTGGGTGGGTGGGTGGATAAGTGGAAAGATGGAAGGGTAGATGGATAGACGGACGGACGGACGAACGGACGGAACGAGAATAGATGGAGGGGCGGGCGGATGGAAGGACAAAACTAATGGACATGCAGTATGTACGTAGGCCTTACATACATACATACATATATAGATACATGCAAACATACATACGTACGTCCGTACGTGCGTACATATATCCCACACATACGTACATCTCATACATACATACAACTTACATACATGAATCACATACATACGTACTTCTCACATACATACATACATACAATGTACATACATAACATACATACATAACATACGTACAAATATATATATATATATATATATACGTACGTGCGTACACACATATATCGCATACATACGTACATCTCATACATACATACATAAATGCATACATACATAAATACATGTACACATAATACTACAACAATTCAACACATTATTTTCTTCGGCACAAACGTAAATATACATCAGTCAACAAATATTTCGAAATGTAAGTACCAACTTAAACTAACCTAAACATCTCACAAAATGACAATATTATCTACATAGATTAATAACCCACTATAAGACATTTTTATTATATTCACAGATGCAACATAAACAAACATACCCTCTATTTGATGAAGTCACCACACCATATTTCCAAGAAAAACATTCTACATTAATTCATAAACAAAGTCTTAATACAGTTATCCTCTATCAAATAACGAGTATATACATCAATTACCAAAGACCAAAACGTAAGTAACAAAATATGACCTATGACAAATATAAAAAATTGAAAACACCCAAATTTTTTAAAATATAATATTTATTATGCAGGTACTGTCACAGAAGGTCAACAAAATTCCGATAACTTGTATAGATCTGAGTTACATCGTCACAAAAAACCACTGCATCAATGAAGAATCCATAACCACAGTTAAATACGATATTTTTAGTACCCACACCACATTCAATGACTACAATACCCTGTAATTTTATAATCTATATAATTAAATTCTACTAACTTAATTTTAATACTGCTATAGAGTGGAATTAATGTTAAAATTTGTAAATGTTATACGATGTTTCGTAGGCAACAACAATAATAGCATTGCTTATTGTATATTTTACCTTACTAAGAAAAGTAATCAACCTGAAGAGTGCTCATAACTAGAGCCGAAACATGTCGTTGAACGAAACAATGTAAGAAATACACCTTAATAAAATTTCTGAGTTGTTCTTGACTGTATGTTGTTTATATTTATAATTCTATGCAAACCAGCGGGGATGTCTCACATGAACGTTATACATATATGCATACACACATACATACATACACACACACACATACACATACACATATAAGGTATCCAGTAACTTTTAAATTTGCCTAAGCTAACGTATTCAAAATATTAGTTGCGAAGATTTCCTTCTGGAAAAAAAACTCAATGATCAGACCGCCTTCTGCAGTGATGAAATACTATGAGGTGGGCATTTTCTTTCTCACAAAGTAATGACCGTGTAAGTAAGGTAATAGTTTTTACACAATTTTGAAGTTCCCGTGATCGTTTCAATTTTGTATATTTTATAATGCAAGATAATATTGACTTAACGTCAATACAGTTTCTTAAGTACTGAAATTACGAGTAATTATTAATGATTACAAAAAGAAATCATTTCAAAGTTACACAGATTTTTTTTGGTGTAATGCATTATTTTATTAGCAGAAAGCTTGTGCCTTTGAGCCACTACTCACTTCTGCCGTACTGACACTGGTTTGTGTCCTGCAGCAAGCATATTATTCCTAGCACGCAATACATTATAAGGCTTGCAATATTAATTACGAACCTTCCGAAACAAATAAACACTTTACAAGCAGGCAAACTGTAATATTTTGCCCTTAATTTGAACGATTTGAACGAAGTCATCCTGTTGTTTATTGATTCTATATATTCACTTTATTATATATATTTCAGTCAACACAACTATATAATAAAAGCATAGGTTAAAGCGACATGTTTCGACTTAAAAATCATCGTCAGGCTAAGCTAAGAACCATGAAGTTCTTTACAATTTGTCGGTGCGCATTTTGGTTCCGAGATAGCTCACAATGTGTGCTGTGATTCATACCATGTATATAACATGACTTATATCTAGTATACTATTGTACTTGTGTTGGGGTCAAGTATGTGACATGTGTTAGCGTGCTATTTCCTGTGGCCGTTGTTCACTGATTGGGCTTCTGATTGTTATGTCCGTTGTGGGTGCATTGGTTCTCCTGCTTTTTAGTTTTCCAGTGGATGGGGCGGGGGGGTGGTGCCTGTCCACTTGTTCTTTGTAGTCTGTTACTGCCCTTAATATTAGAGTTACTTTACCTCTGTGTTTACTTTGTTAAAATACTGGCGTTATAGAAATTTTATAGTTATATAACTCGTTATGAATCGTGACTATGTCTTGGAAGATGTATAAAATAAACAAAGGGGAAATTGTTATCAGTAATTCATTACAAACATCTAAATTTCTGTATTTGAACATTAGTTATAGCTTCGACGTGACAGAGGGAAATGGTCAAAAGCGTAAAAAATATAAACGTAAACATATTTATGGATCTTAATTTGGTAATTGTGACCAGAATCTTATCTGTATAGAGGCCTAGATATTGTAGGAAGATGCCGATTTCTGCAGACAAAATGTTAAGTGTAGTGTTTCCTTAAACTATTTCAATAAGCTGATACTTTTTTATTCACGTTAACCATGTACTGTGGCATCCAAGAACCAAGACGCAAGAGATCAAAATACAAAACGCAATAATTGTTCCACACAATTTTATGAGTGTGACAGGTAGTCTCTGACTTTGCGAAGTAAGAGGAAAATATCTGAAACATGTCATAAAGTACGGAAAGAATTTTGGAACATACATAATGAGAAATTTTGTGGAATGCGGCTGTAGCAGTAACAACAAAAATACCACACTGCAAAGTGAAGGATATTACGAGGTCTGTCATAAACTGTGTGTTAGGCCAGGTATATGACTGGGACTTTTGTACGGTAGGTTTCCGGAAACAAGCTTGTGGGAATTCCGTGAAATACAAAGCAAAATAAAAATAGTTTCGAATGACTAATTATAAGATACTTTGATTGTGTAATCATCTTACATTCTTCATCAAATAACCAAAGGAAAGTGAGCTTTCAAGAAACGTGTTGCTACGTAGCATTATCGTCTGAATAGCGAATCTATATTAATAAAAATCCAACCACATGCAACAGTATACAGATATTTATTTACTGCAAAGTTACTCTACATGTTTCGGGTGGGAGGGAGGGAGGGAAGTAGCTGTACCAGTATTATGACCTGTACCGGAGGTTGCGGTTACAGTTTTTAGTACTCCTGATGATGGGTGCTGTGACATCCGAAACATGTAGAGTAACTTTGCAGTAAATAAATATCTGCATACTGTTGCATCTGGTTGGATTTTTATTAATATTGAATTACGATGCACGGAACCATGAGTATAAAAAATTGAATCTATACTTCACCCTTAGTATTGTATGCGGCCGATAGAATGTGAAAATAAAGCTCTTCTAGTGGTAAAAACTTACAAACTATGACCGCAACTAGTAGCTGGCACAGCGGAAGATTTCAATTCACAAAAACGACGAAAACTAAACAACCTCAGTGCACTGCATTCGTGTGAATTGCCTAACCTCTCTCTTTTTTTCTCAAAATACCGTTACAGGCCCGGTGTGGCCCAGAGGGTGGGTAGAGGTATAGCTCTACTCTTCCATGACCGCGGCACTAGAAGGGGGTGAGTGGTCAGCAGCACGCACCGGCAGCGCTTTACCCCCGGGAAAGACTCGGTACCCATTTTACAGGAGGCTGGGTGGGCCCCAGGGCCGGTCTGGACGGGCGGAAAATCTCGTCCCCACGGGATTCGATCCCGGACCATCAAGCCCGTAGTCAGTCGCTGTACCGACTGAGCTACCCGGCCCAACCTAACCTCTCTTATTTAGAAAATACTGTACACTTTATTTCTTGCTTGTGGTACGGTACATTGCAACGTGACAGTGCATTATGAATATCAGCCCAGTCTTATAAGTATACAAAAACATGTACTTTAATAAGTACGTAAGAATGAATGTATAGATGCACGTGCATTGTTTTTATGAATGTACACAGGGCGATCCATAAGTTTTAGGACTTTTTTTTAAATAACAGAACTAGAGCAATCTATTGGCCAACCCACTAACTAAGTACTATCAACAACACCCGTTCACATACCGACGTTCATTTGTTTATCTTGGACAGTGTACGAGTTATAACTTGCCTTGTAAAGTCAGTTTTCTTCATACGTCATGGATGGCGGAAATTAATAGAGAGTTGCCAAATAATTTTGTTTCAAAGCCGGCCTGTCTGCGACAGAAACACTATACGTGTATTTGGTACCAAAGGCTTACGGGAATGAGGTTCTGAACCGATCAAACGTTTTTAGGTGGTACTTTCGATTTCGAGACAGAAGGGAGCTGCCAGAAGATGATGAGAGAGGTGGCCGTCCAGAATCGACTCGAACTGAGATAAACATTGCTGCTTTTGCTGATTTGGTAAACAATTATCTTCAAATCTCATCAAGAATGATAGCAGAATCTTTTTAACATCCCCAAGACTATAGTTCTTCGGATTCTGAAAGAGGATCTGGAAAAGAGAAAGTTGCGTGCAAGTTTTGTTCCACACTCCTCGACACCTGAGCAAAGGGAAGATCGAGTCACATCTTTCCAAGACATTATCGCCATGGCCGATGCAGACAAATTTTTTTAACAAAATTATTACGGGTGATGAGACCTGGTGTTTTACCTACGACCCCGAAATAAAGTGACAGAGTTTTGAATGGGTTGGTGAGACATCCCATCTGCCGAAGAAACTGAAAAACTGAAGGTCCCGCATCAAGACTATATTGACAATTGTTTTCCATTCTCGAGGTGTAGTGCGCAAAGAATTCACACCAGAGGGAAAAACAATAAATGCAGAATTTTATAAAGAACTAACATATTGTCTCCTGCACCGCATTCAGAGGGTTTAGCAGCTGCGTTCTGCTCTCGAGATTGTTTCTTGTTGCACGATAATGCGCCCGCCAACAAAGCTGCAAGTGTTTGCCAATTTTTTTACCAAAAAAGTATTACCTTTTATCACCCCGCGTACTCTCCAGATTTATCTCTACCAGACTATTTTCTGTTCCCCAAGTTGAAAATTAAGATAAAAAGACCCCACTTTGCGAATGTTGTTGAGATCCAAGAAGCTGTAACTGATGAATTAAAGAATGTCCAAAAAGAGGAATATTCGGCAGCTCTTCAGAAACTGCACGACCGCGCAAAAGCCTGTATATATGCCAATGGAGCTTATTTTGAATAAAAGAAAGGTATGTGTCTACCCCATGTGTCTTAAATTTAAAAAAAATTCAGTCCCAATACTTTGGAACGCACTCTGTATGTATGCCTGTATGTATATATATATATATATATGTGTGTGTGTGTGTGTGTGTGTGTGTGTGTGTGTGTGTGTATGTATGAATTGTTTGCATGCATTCGTAAACTCCTCTTTGTTTATAGAAATTTTGCAATAAGCAATTAAGTTTAGAAAAATGTAAAAAGAAAATAATCGCACTCTGGAAAAAAGAGAATAATTATGTAGCAGCTAAACAGTAGCATAGATCATGTTAAGTGGGTTCCTGTCAGCATAACGTGACTCATCCTCAGGTTGCGGACGTAGGAGACGGTATGAAGATGTGGACGATAGCGTCGAATATGCCTGAAATGCACATAGGGAAATCCGATAGTGGGTGGTCCTATAGTTTTGGGGTCGGGCGAGAAATTCGTAATTTCTCTCGCTAGGAAAAGCTGTGTATAATGAAATGTCAAACAGGGCGCCAGACTGGAATGGATTTGTTGGAACGAATAAACAATGATTCATCTGACTTAGGATAGAGAAATGTAACGAGCTGTTTTGAACACGGTAATGAACCTTTGGATCCTATAATGTACCATGGGTTTCCTGATTTGCTGAAACTCTATTAGCTGCAAAAAAAGGAATCTGCTCCATGGAGTTATTTAGTAGTAGCATAGATATAGAAGTTAATGCAGTAGGGCGTAACAGTTCCCAGAGCAATTGCAGAGGCCCATTCCATTTTAAGGTGTCTCAGAATTGACGTCGAGGCACATCGGTTGAGAAACACTGACATGAGTGAGCACCATCGTATTCAGGATAGACTGAAAGGGCGCATCAACATACATAAAAGCCTTTTTTAACAAGTTCCTACAACTGACTACGTATTTATTTGGAAAACAGCTTTCTCACGTGGCATGGAACCTAAAATATCAACACTCTATTCATCAGGCCTTATTGTGAGAGCCGCACAGACCCATTTCACATCCTCAAATTCTTTTTCCATCAGTACGTTTTAATATTATGTTCCCGTATACTTTTAGACTCTCAAGTGGCCTTATTGATCCAGGTTTTCTAAGCAAATTTGAGCAATATTTTCGTGACAAAATTGCCAGATCGCTTGATTTGATCAACATAATGACAATTATTAAAAATATAGTTTAAATACTGAGGATCCCCAGTGTCCACTTCCAAAAGCTCCCTGTTTTCGAATATCAAACAGTCTGTTTCAAACTGACTTCCTTCCAGGTGCACACGAAGGATTACTGAAGACCTGGTTACTGTTTCTCTTCGCAAGGTTACATTTTTAGCATCCCAGGCATTGTTTTCACTTCACTCAGTATCATGAACAATATAATGCTTGAGATACATTGCAATTGCAGTGTTGTCTGGAACAACGTTGCAAAAATAGCTCGCGGGGTTTTTGTTTCAAATTCCCGTTTCGAAGAGGGAAAAAGGATGCTTAGAACTGGGCTTTATTCACGGCTTGTTACAGCCATATCCCCATTCCTGTTTCACCTAATCCTTATTCTATACAACGAGGAAGCTAATGCAGGTGGTTAGTGGACAGGAGGAAGGAGAAGACCAATATTGTCACCATCATTCCTTTCTTCATAAGGCTTCGTAAAGTTTACATGGAGAACGGAGTTTTGTGTCGACTTTGTAGGGATGAAAAGTGTGAGGGAGGGTGGGGTAAATTGGAAGTTTTTTTTTGGTTTGTAATTGGTTCTCTAACGATGCTTCGTACGTGTAGACGGAGCAATGAGTTGGAGAATGCATGGAGGAAACGTGAGGCTGCAATCTGAAGCACAAACACGAACCAAGACCTAATAAGCCTGTGTGGAGCGGAAATTGAAGACATTATTTTCTAAAGCCTATATGATGATCGAACAGAGAGTGCAAAACAAAACCAATGCCGAATATTGTATTAGAATTTGGAGGTGATAATGTTATCGATCATTAGATTCTAATTGCACTGTCCACGGTTTTATTTATATTTGTCACGTACACTTTCTCTTACAATGGAATACTCTTGTTAGGTCGATATAGAATCTGCGCTGAGAAGCGACTCGTTCAATATATTTAACAATAGAATAAGTCTTAAAATGTCCAGCGCGGCACAATTTTTACAGAAAACTGTAAACTAAATATCAATATAGCAAGACATTTACTTATCTTCCTACAAAGCTGATAAAATAATATTCTTTCGTGAACCTTTATGACATAAAGCTTGATGAAAGAAGAACCGTATTTCTGCTCTCCGTCTCAGACTGGAAAATATAGGGTGCAGGATGTAAAAAATATAGTCCCCCAAAACAGAACACCAAATTCTGCTTTATATTCGCGAGGACTCCAAATCATAAGCGTGAGTTTCATCGCAGTTGCAGGTTATATGATGTTTTAGAGTCCCCACGAGACGTTAAATTCTATTTTAATAGGTGGCATAAATACTCCGCTCGGAATTGCGTCCGTACAAATAGAATTCTGTGCTTTTCTCCGGAGCTGTTAGACGGTCGTCACATTCTACGAATTAATGAATAAATAATTAAATAAATAAATATTAAAAGGGAGAAGTTGTTTAAGTTAAGCTTAGTCACGTCCGTTGAGTGTATTGATAAGCACTGGTAGTTGCGACAGGAAGCAAAAGGTAACGACTGTTTGGTGGAGTGTTTCATTTGGAAATCAGAAGTTTGATAAAAATGACGACTGTGTAATGCTCGTGTTGAGCATTCGGGCAGCCATGAGCATTATCATCATGAATTATTATGATTTTTTAATTTTTAGTTCATAAACTTTTATCAGGCAAATAACATGTGAGGAAGTCTGCAAAGTTGGGCAAAGCTGTTGCTGCTGTTATTGTAAATTGAGCCAAAACCTACATATTTAGTTGTAAATTTATAAGGATCAACTATTCTCCGCATTTTTAGAGCAATATAAATATTATTGTTCGGACAGCATGCAGTTGGATAAGATACTTTGAATAATAATAATGCACGTTTGTAAAAAAAATCCTTAATTTGCAATAAAAGCACATCAAAGTAAAACCCTAGGAAGGCTGAAATGTGTAATGTTTAGTATTCGATAACGAATATTTATGGAGTCTATGAAACTGTTCTTTTTTCTACTTTTTCCCCTCTCTATTCAAAAGATACCGAACAAAAATAGCAATTGGGTTTAAAGGATATTGCATAATAAATCTTCAAAATATTAGCGATTAATCTACAGTTTTTTTTAGTCAAATAACGGAGATTGAGATGTCTTTGACATACATTTCTTCATGAAGAAATACAGATAATCCTTATACTTTAGCGACGTTTGCACTTCAGAGTGGATCACTTCGAAAACTGATAATGGGAGTAGGTAAAAACACGTAGAGGAATATAATAAACTTATTATGAAATAAAAATTTGTGCACTGTGTTGGTCAGTTACTAAGATTATACTGAGATGCACGGTCAACAAAACATCAAAATATTAAGGACTGTTCTTCTTTCGAGCTGTTGTTTGCTGCCGGAAGGCTTCGTGCAATTGTCTGTCTCTCCATAACCTTTTACTTATTAATCATTCTAATAATTTTTTATATCCTCGCATACAGTGCCCCTTGTCGCAGGTGTATTTTATTTTATAATACATTTTAAAATATATGTTTATTTCAATTTATGGCATATTTTCAGTCAAAACAATGGTGTTTGCTGTTTAAACCGTTTTACTCTTTTTCGTATACAGTTTACATTTTCACAACTTCCTCCAAATTCCGAATAATGACATGACCGTCAGTGCTGCTGCACCATTATTATTATCATCATCTGAGCTACTGAAAACAGTGTTACGAGAAAGATTTGTGGCATGCATGTGGGAGATTAAAAATGCCTATAATATTTTACTTTGCAACCCTGAAGGAAAAAGACCACCTGCGAAACCTAAACATAGATATTATGAATATATATATATATATACATATATATATATGTATGTATGTATGTGTGTGTGTGTGTGTGTGTGTGTGTGTATAGCAAAATAGGATGTTAGGGTGTGAACTGAATTCGCCTGTTTCAACAGGATCTAGAGGTGTTCCGTTGCGACTATGGCAGTAATCCTGTTTTTATGTAAATATTGGGAATTTGTTCACCGGCATAGCAACTATCGGGTTAAAAGTACAGTCTGTGTGGTGTAGAGTTTCAGTAGACCCTAATATCTGGCGTGACTTTCTGAAGAGTTTTCGCCATATTTCAAAACAGTTATGCTTTAAGAATGCTTTGAGCCTCTAACGCAAGGATACGCACACTCAAATCCGCAGTGTTGCAACCCGAACCGATTACGACTTGGCTGTTGCTTGATGCAGCATTAACTCGAAGGTAATCGTGCAATAAAGAGCGGAACAGTGTCGATTGGCGCATAGCGGGAGTGAAGCTGCTGACTGCAAACCGAGTGAGTGAGGAAGCTTTGCGGTAGTGACTGCAGTGTGCAGGGATGGGGATGGGCAGCAGGTACGACCTAGCACATCGCACCGACCTCACTGCCTGCAACAGTGGTACACGGGTAAATGGCTGGTGGACCGAGAGGTTTCAAATTCTGCTTCATTTTTTTGGTAAATCCAACACTTTGAAGAATTTTAAGGTGAAGCTTTTTGGGAACAGTAAATGAAAAACCGAGATGGAAAATAATGTGATGTTAATTGGACCTTGCATCGTTGTGCCCGAAACATGTTGAACCTATAAGAAGTACAATAAAACAATAAGTGGCATCTAGTTGGTTTTTTATTCTTCAGTTATGGAGAATAATTTTAAAGTGGACTTTTTAGAGAAATATATTAAAGAAATTTGAACTCGACTGCATACACTTACTAGTGTGTTTAACGGAGTATTTTGTTATCACTGGTGAATATATCAGGTATATTGCATGGCAATTAAGTATTTTTATTAATTTATTCAATATTCTACGTTATGTTATGTTATGTTATGTTATGTTATGTTATGTTATGTGTGCACTGCACAACACACAACACACAA
>Ga0131853_10010638_pt1 | contig 16821 bp, 12 predicted proteins | sample TergutLab28metaG_FD_92764 | JGI IMG/M metagenome (GOLD analysis project Ga0131853, IMG submission 92764) | Labiotermes labralis P1 segment gut microbial communities from Petit-Saut dam, French Guiana - Lab288 P1 (version 2) (version 2) | ecosystem: Host-associated > Arthropoda: Insects >...
TAATTACAATAATGGTTACTAAATCATTATTTTATTGTTAACATAGCTAAAATCCGTCACTTCTGACGGAATAAAAGCAAAACACAGATCATAAAGCAAAAAAAAAAAAAGCGGGGGGGGGGGGAAATTTACCCTCAAGCGTTCAGTAGTCTCGATATGGACGGTGCATGCTAAACACTGTGGCGGATATCACACAGCACGACGTGGATTGTTCAAATATACTGAATCTAAACTTCTAGAAACCTTAAAATCACCAGGCAATCGGTCAATAATCTCAATGTTTATCTTCAAAGCTCCTGACTTTGTCGGATCCAGCGTCTCTTTCTTTCTCCGTCTCAACACCCTTTTCTCTCTTCCATTTTTTCGTCATCTGCTACGTACTTCTGTAACTCGTTTAGTTTAATTGCGGTTTATCAATTTTAATCTTTACATGCTTTCACTTGAATAACACAACTGTAATAATAACACTGCTATGTTTCACCTTTTGCTTTACGTTTGCAGTCGGTCTGATGACAAAAAGAATATTTTCATGTCTAAGCCATTTAACGATCAACGCATACTACCGGACGCTGGTCACGGTAAACCGGGTGTGACTCAATCACAAACCAAACCCATTATGCCACACTATAAAAACGTTTTTCATATAATTATATAAATACATGTCTCTACGTACTGATCATCTACAAGCGCACTTAAGCATTAATTTATAAATGGCTCATTTAACGGTATAGGGACCAGACTACGGGTCGGACGGTCTGGGGTCGAAACCCGGCAGAGGCAAGAGATTTTTCTTTTCTCCAAAACGTTCAGACAGGCCGTGGGACCCACCCTGCCCCCTATTCAATGGGTACTGGTGTTACTTCCCAGGGAAAGGAGCGGTGGGGAGTGACGTTAACGAATCACATCCATTTAGCGTCGAGGATAAGAATGAGTGAAGTTATATTCTGATTCCCGTTTATACCGTCACAACATGGACAGGGACAACTTTACCTTTACTTTAAAATTATTTAATGGCACTGTCACTAACTCAGACTAGGGGCGTCCAGTGGTTGGATGACAGTGGACAACGAACTGAACAGGAAGTGTGTGTGCAGCTGCACCATAATTGACGCAATTACCGGCATCTGAGTGAAGGCGCTGAAACCACGTGGATAGTTGGTCCCTGTGCCTATATTTGAGCCCGGGACCTCAAGAATAATGACGACCTGCCAGCCATCTGTAGGAACATGCACAAAGTGGGGTTTACGAAAACGCAAATTTTAACACTTCAACTATATTCGACAACTCGGTAACTGACAAGCCTACGAAATTAATTTCATGTAATTCAGTCCTCTTACACCAATTCACAGTTTTCTGTCAATCTCTTCACATCTGAAGGGCACACTAGGCATCGGTACAAATTAGACTACGGGGAGGACGGCCGAGTAGTTGGGGTTCGACTTCGGGCAAGGCATAGGTATCTCTTCACTACAGAGTCCAGGTCGGCTCTGGAACACTTTCAGTTTCCTATTCAGCGGCTAAAGGGTGACCATTAGGCGTGAAACGAACCACTCACCTCTGTCTAGTGCCAGGGCAAGGAAAGGCATGCAGTTACACCTTCGCTCATCTGAATATAGGGACAAATTTTTACCACCACCCTCAAACATGTAACGCGGACGCGGATCGGCTACGGAAAGAAACGTAACGAAATGCTTGTGCAACTGGGAAGTGGGCAGTTGGATGAATGCACTTTGACCCCGATCTTGTGGCAGGAGGAAAGGGCCGGGAATCTACTCGGAAATCAATACAAAGTACGGGTCGCTAGAGGAATACTAGCGGTACACTCCGTAACACGGGCCCAGAACAAACGGGAAGACCCCACAGTAGTGATGGCGATGATGAGATACAGGACCAGTATCCAGACATCATCTCTCTCGCTCTCCATTCCGCTTCGCTTATTCCACCCTTCCCCGGAATTAGCCATCTCTCTCGACTTGAATATACAGACGAAACTCTAACGGTAGCCATTTTTACTAAAAACTCCTGCCAATATAGCCGAAATCCAGCCATTATCTATACCAAAACACAATTATGTAATAGTTACAACCGCATTAAGGCATACACGTCTGAAATACAGCTAGGCTAGCGCGTGTCCACTGATCACGCCTGTAAACTTCCTCTGCCGAATTCTAGAAACTGCAAGTTTTGGCCAGCAAAATGCAGGTAACCTAATTCCAAGTTTTTGTTACTCCTTTGTTTACACTTTCAATTTCCATTAACAAAAGCACGTAATTCCATGAACATTAAAATCATTAACTGTACCCTACGACTAGTTTAATTTTCTTATTTCAGACAATTTATCATTTTTCTTTAATTTTTCAGCTCATTTAAATGACACTTTAACAGATGGTTCTTACCTCCTGCAACACGCAATGTATTTAGATTATAAAGACCATTCTGTTAATTATACTTTGTGAATTAATCACGCTTTGCTCTAAGTACCTAACAAACCCCACAAGCAAGGTGCGGACAAACTCCCGCAACTCTAAGCAGTTACACAGCTGCACAAACACACTCCAATTTCTGCCAATGTCAGAAACACACCTTTGGTGCTCGGAAAGAGGTTCGTAAATTAAAATCATTACAAAAGGAATAAGATGAATAAAAAAAATACGACTCCATTCTAAAGGGTTCCGACGTTCACACACTACAGTAAAAAATTACAAAGTTTCTGGACTTCAATTCATGGTTTCATACTCGCGAAATAACAAGACTTTGCGGGAATGGATGTTCCCTTCCAACGGTGAAAGGGTAGGGAGGCAGAAACAGTTACTGTGAATCTCTTGACAAGCAATTATGAACAGCAATCAGGCCCAGCTCACGAGCGCCTACACAACCTTTCACCTGACGGCGAAACGTTTTGTAGCTTTCCGAATACCAGACGACAGGAAAAGTAGAGACCCTTATTAATCCTAAGTAAACAGCTATATATAAATATGACGACACGAGATTTGGGGTCCTCACAGCGGCGCTGCTGAAGATTCAAGTCTTCTTGCATGTTACGCAGCGTCGATTTATAAACATTTCACGGACACTTCGAAGGAGATTAGTGCCTTCGAAGCGTCCGTAGCCATTTACCAATCGACGCGGCGTAACATGCAAGAAGGTTTTAATCTTCAAATAAGATACTATTTCTAATTTACGGCCGAAGCAGGCCTACCGCCCTTGAACTCTCGTGTGTGATGACTGCACTGCATGTATTAACGCTGTAAAAAAAAACCTGCAAGGCATGTACACCTGCTGCAGGCATTGTCAAACGTAACAATATTTGAGGCGCGTTCTGTTAAGGTGGGCCGGGATGGCGTAGTCGGTATAGCGACTCGCTACGGGCTGGACGGTCCGGGGATCGAATCCCCTCAGGCCCACCCAGCCTCCTGTATAATGGGCACCAAGTCATTCCCGGGGGTAAAGCGGCCGAGGCGTGGCGCTGACCCCTCACCCCCTCTATCGTCGAGGTTAAAATTAGAGCTATACGTCTGCTCGCCCTCTGGGCCTTCATGGCCTGTCGTACGGTGAGTTTTGCCTTTACGTTTACATTCTTTTAACAGACGGAGAAGACGCTGAGAACGGCAGCACCTACATCCTCCCAAATCCCTACCCGTTCATTACATACGAACACGTATCACTACCTTACCCTCTGGAGTGGGAAGTCTCGCTGTGTGCAATTAAGCATCACGGCATGAAGGCATCTTTGCGGGCAGAGGTAAAGCACTAAGCATTCTTAACCTTAAATATAGTCAGCTTCACGCCCTGGCTGCTTAATCTCTGGAAAAAGAGCTTCTGACAGCCCCAGAATAAGGATAACTAAGCAGTTTTTATAAGGACGGTAATGAGTCTTCAGGCTCCATAAGAGACTGGAAACTTATTCCGTGGCTGGGCGAGTCCTGGCTTCACAAGGAAGTTTCTGCTGCAGAAGGTTCGTAGTAATATCACAAGACTGTACAAGACATTATATATAAATGCAAACGGAGAAGTTTCATGATTGATCCACTACGTATGTACCAGTATGCTGTTCACTCGCAGGAGACGCTGTACCTCCCAGTGTCTAACAGATGGAGTTAATGCTCGCGACATGGATATAGGTCCACTTTCATCCATCATGGATATGCCATTGAATTTTCAAACAGCCTTTTTTACTTCCGACATGTTTTGATCCTACGGCACTACAGCCCCAAAACGGGCGGCAAAGTGAGGATCGAGCAACACGTACGCGGCAGCCAATAGTGAACGTTGTTATATATTTATATTGTTTTCCACTTGTTAACTCAAAAAAAAAACACACACATTAATGGATAAGTTTAATGGAGCTTGCAACTTGCTATTACTGGAACACTGAACACTCTCAGTCTGATGAACATCGACACACCACTATTCAAACCGGAGACTTTCGCACTACTTGCTCGGTAACAAGGTGTTTTCACAGACAGCGCAACATTTACTTCTGGAGAGAATGGTGAGAGGGGAAAATACATTTATTTATTAAAAACATACGTACGCGTTCGTCTACAGGAACGCGATCGCTTTCCTTGGCAGCAACCCAATAGTGCTAAAATATTAAAGCAGAAATATCAAATTCATAAACTCAAGGGTAAGAGCGTAATTTAAAAAATAAAAGTCCGATTCGAAACGAGGGCTCGAATAATATAAAAAAATTATACTAAAATATCTGCGCATCGCTGTAAAAAAAACAATGTTTATCGGCATCCTCAGTCAGGTTGGCGGTAAACAGAAAACGGAACACTTACATTTATACACATCTCTAGTATACTTGTGACACATTTAACGACGAAAGCAGTATCTCATATCAATTTATGCACTATCGTGAAATGTGCCTGGAAAGAACAGTAGACGAGGAATCATATCGCCAGCTCAAAAACCAGCCTTCATATCTAGCACGATATTCCAAGACACACAATCTACATACAATGGAAAATTCAGGCGAGTTCGAGAAATCACTGCTGCCGTTGAAAAGCAATAAGTATTACATATTCCGAGTGTGCGTTAGTAGCCTTCGGTATCCAGCATGCAATGCGCATGCGCCATATAGGCATCTGTAATATTTTCCCACATAATCTCATAAAGGACATGATATTCGGAAAAACTCTATCGAACATAAAACGTGTTCTAATTTTCTGTGCAACTTCTGTCTGGAACATTTCTCATTCTGAGAAGAATTCGGAGAGATATACTATCATAAATGTACATAAGTCTTCACATAAAGTACCCGTTATTCTTGTCAGATTTTAATCCACCTTGAACATTCTCGACAGACTTTCGAACATTCCACAAATATACAATTTTATGAAAATCCGTAAAGTGGAAGCCCCGAGTTGTTGCATGCGGACTGACGGACAAACAGACTTTGGGAACCACTGGTCTAAGGGTAGCTGATTACCGAACTGGAAAGTGCGTGAGAGGTGATCGTGGCCTAATGTGACTTGATCTCCTGGCATCTGCTTGGACAGACTGAAAAAAACAAAACAAAATAAAACGTCTGGACAGTCTCGGAGAAGAGATTCAAATAGGGGACCCCGCCAATATGAAGAGTGCCCATCATCCTACCGCATAATTGTGTGGGATAATATTAAAATGAACCTTACAGAATTAGGTTACCACGTGTTAGATGATCCAATGGTTGGGTTTCGTGATGCAGATAACGAAAGTGTGGATTCTGACTCTCGACTGTACAAGACAACGCAGTCACCGCAACCCAAGCAGCTATTGCAAAATATTTAGTTTTCACGATATTGCAAGCCACGACTGCTGTAATATGGACCAAGCTACATCAGAGTGTGCACCTGTGAGATCGATTAGGCGCAGTCACGTGATCCTGCACCCAAACTTGAGACGAGCTAACCACTTCCTGGATGTCAAGATGTCGGCCCCTTTGCACAGTAGCACAACTAAACAATGGGGGTGTGGCGGGCAACTCAGCCATGCCCCTCTGTATGCATGCTGTTAATTATTTGCTCAGCTATTTACTGAAAAGATAAAGCAACACAAGGGTATGGAGATAATTATGTGCTGAGGAGAGTCTTCGTTTACCCAATGATAAAGTAAAGGGTAAAATATAAAATCTGTCCAGTGACTTATTCAGTACCGCTAGACTGAGATGTAAGAACGAAGGAATAACTCCGGTATTATCCGCGACATTAGACAGAGACGAGTGGTCAGCCGCACACTCCGGCGGCTTTACCCGAAGGAAGAGTCTTTGGCACCCCCTGGACAGAAGGCTGGGTGCACCCCAGAGCCGGTATGGACGTTTAGAGAAAAGAATTATATATATATATATATATATATATATATATATATGACTGCAAATGGGCTGTCAGTGGCAGTGGTTATTATGTCTGTACATAAATATGAAATAAATAAAACATAAATATGAAGTAAGGATCTAAGAAATTTAAGTCGGGAGGGCTACATGAGAAGCATGCAGTAGCAACTTGGAGTCTTGAGAACCATCTCACCATTCGCTTAGGAAACCAAGCAAACCTGTGCCGAAGTGGCCGGTAGAAGGAACTTCCGGTTACTGACTTCTAGCTAGCAATCCGGCAACTAAAGTATCTTGTCTCTGTTGAACGTAAAAGAAAAAAAAAATCATCGAACATTCTACTCGCAGCAGTCGTCGAAGCTAGGTCGAATCATTTATTTATTTATTATTTGATTGCTGAAAAAGGTGAGATACAGGGAGTAAAGAGACACACAGAGGTATACTACAGACGTATTCATTTATCTACGTAATACTGTTAAAATAATTACATAAATGAATCAAGAGATTCCCGGGACAAATAGCATGCAAGGCAGAAATGAAACTTGCACAGGCCTACAAATTTCTCGTCGAAAAGCCTCAAGGGAGAGAGAACACAAGAGAGTTAGAATAGAATGTACAGTTAGCTCTATGCACGCTATCAAGGCATATGTTGGAAAATGAGTATTGCCCACCTCATTCTTAACGTCGGCAGGAATGGGCATGACTGGTCAGCTTCACGTTCCAGCAGCTTTATCCCCATAGAAAAAAAACATGAAAGCATTAAAATTGTGTGAGGGCGGGGAGTGGAACCAACTGGCTAAAAGCATGATCCCATTCCAAAAAGACTTCGTGAACACAGTGTTCGACATTTTTTAAAGTCAACAAAGTGCACTAATTAAAATACAATAAAATAGATCGCACAACACACTTCATATCGGATGGCAACTCCTACATGTTTCGGCACCAAGGTTCCATTATCAGCGAGTTTATCAATAACAAAGGTTTGTAGGTCCAACAAGTATTTCAAGCATTAAATTCCTTTTCATTAGCCAAGATAATTTAAAATGTGTCGATCAATCATTGTTTTATTTAAAATACTCATTTTGCCGCTCCTTAGAATTTTGTCGCTCCACTCCCCCCCCCCTCCCCAATTGACGCCCCTGTTGGCTGGCTCCAATCCAAGGGGGTGCACCTGGAACCCTTTACTCGGGTAATTCGCTGTTCTCAACAGTCCCTGCACGCCAGCGTACCAGCACTTGAAATCAGGCCACGACCGCTACTTACCACATTCCAAGTTCCCTACTGTCCGGTCACCCCAGCATTCGAATCTACGAAATTATTAACTCCCGACAGCGCTCCTAAATAAACCCAATTCCACTCCGTCTGTTCAAATCCGAGCGCCAACTGTATGTACCCTGTGGGTACATAGCCACTTACACACAACAGATTTTATACAGTAGTCCTTCAGAAGCTAACAGTTTCTCAGTCAGTCAGTAATTACCCCAAGGTCCATTATTATGTTCATAACATCACGCCACTGACCTCTATCCTAAGCCAGCTGAATTAAGTCCGCAACTCCCACCTTACATCTTTACAACCATTTCAACATTTATCCCCCATCTCTATACGTCAGCAATGCGGTATACTTCCTTCAGCATTTCCCACATGAAACGTGCTTTCTCTCATGACTGCTACATGTCCCGACCATCTCATACTTCTTGACTGATCCCAATAATATTTGGTAAGGAGTACAAATCATGACGATCCTCATGACGCAGTTTTGTCCAGACTCTTGTCCAGACTCACGTAAGTGCGTGCGAAGCAGAACTACACTGGCGATGAGGGATAAGCAGACTCCGGTTCCACTAACGGGACGTTACTTGCGCGGTTAAAACTGTGTTTCATAAGACAAGAATTACAAATGACTTGAAGACGACATGCAGAGTTATGTGGCTGTTTGCATACTCCATTGGTGCGGTACACAACCTCTGACATTACCGATAACCATCAATCATCGACGTCATCAAATATCTACAACACCCCTGAGCTCAAAGCCTGCCAGAGATGGCAGCGTCTGCCGCGGAAAATCGGATCTGCTGTTATGTATTCGCAAAGTCCCTGCGCAGAACCTCGACCCGGAACTAGTATAATAATCAAGGGCTGAGAACTCCTCCAAGACCGACTCGCCACTGTCCGTTTCATCTGCTAGGCTAAAGTAACTGCGTTACCTTAAACGACATACACCATGTCCGTTGTTCTGCAGTCACCACTTATTAATCCGTTTACTAATGCCATTTACACACCTCAACATCCTTTAACACGTCAGGTGACCCAGTTTTTACCTGCCAAGACTATCTTGTCTGTGGTAATTATCGAGCCATATCAATCTTATCAACTGCATACAAAATTTTATTCAACATTCTTCTGTCAAGATTAAATACATACGTAAACGATTTGGAAAGGAGGGATAAACGGCGTGGATTTCGACATGACAGATCAAACAGTGAACAGCTATTCTGCATTAGTCACATACTTGAGGGGAAAAAAAATAGAAATACGGTGCAGCAGTACACTATACAGTGCAGCAGAACATCATACGGTGCAGCAGTACACCGTACAGTGCAGCAGTACACCATAAAGTGCGGCAGTACAGCAGCTATTTAGAGATTAAAAAAAAAAAAAGTAAGCGATTCGGTTAGGAAGGTGATTTTGTATAATATTGCGAGTTTGGTTCACTGATGGCACTAGTTAGGAACTTTATCCAGCAAAAGTACTGCATACAGAACGCAGGTACGCAAACGCCCCTACAAATTCATTTAATACAATTAATCAACAAGGATGTTTACTGAAATTTTAAGTTATGCTACATAACCTCCGTTTTAATTTCCGCAAAATGCCCTTTATTTCACAATTTTAGTTATTCTTTGTTTAAATAATATTTACGTTTTCCATAAAGCATAAGCTAAAATTCATATATCCACGCCGGTACGATACAGGTTAACTTAAATGTGCTTATATAAAACTTACAGTAAAGTATACATAGGCAAGCATTTATCTGATAAAATTCACTCTTTAGAGTGATACGAAACAAGGATATGCTCTATAGCCATTTCCAAAGCACGAAACCCCCACTCAGTTTGCTACAGGCCGAGATTTGTACACTGGACCTCCCGCATACAAAGCATCTGTTTCACCCACTCGATCGCGATTTTCAGTAACATAATCTCACTAATATAAATTATTCTCCACGCATAATACATAATATGCAATACATACGTATTACAGGATTTCAAAGACTTCTGACTCCTCAAGATACGCATTTTGTATTAGAAACGAGGTAACGAAAACCGTGTGCATTTTACCACGTAATACTTGAACGTCGACATACGGCAGTACCGTAAATGTAAAATGGAAACAAAATCAGACCTAGGCCTGTATACCTTAAGACACGTCCAATGGTAAACTCAAACAGCGTTCACGCAAAATTAAACGCTAACAATATACAATAAACAATAAACATCTGTTGGGTTTCGCCGGGATTACTGAGTTATTATTATTATTATTATTATTATTATTATTATAACATTATAACATGACTGAAATTAACATGTCCTGCCCATAATGGGTGTAAACACACTGATAATGGGCACAAAAACCCTTGCAGGAAATGGAACCCCGGTCGTAGACTCGGCAGCCTAATCACTATGATGGTTAAGCTGTCCCGCTCCTAAGGTTTATCGCCATGCTTAAAAAAATCACGCAAATTGACACGAATGTCAGCCAGCAGAATCCAGTTCACACCGTACCGAATGTGGGAAGATAAGAGGCTGTGAACCCAACTGAACAGTACAAGAGGCATTTCAAGTGGCGGAATGTCTTGCATTTAACATTAAAATAAGAAGCCTTGTAACCTGGCAGACTGTATCGACTGCATCCATCCTCAGGGCAGAAGCAGATGCCTTTTTCCGAAATCTACCCTTCTGACACACCTAGACCCCACCCGCCTTTTCGCCACAAGTGTCTGTTCGCCCGCGATCCACTTTACATCAAACTTCTGTCTATACCAAGTTGCCCATTCAAGCTTAGCTCACTCTTACCCTGAGTATAGATGCAGTACAATAACAAAAAAAAAATTCTTCACTCCTCTAATACAGCACAGGCAATTTACGCATAAACACAACATTGAGGTGAGCTGGTAAAATCACTGTTACCGCGGAAAAGCAATAAGTAGAACGTATTCTAAGTGTGTGTTCGTAGCCTTAGGTATCCACCATGCTATGCAAATTCGCCATATTACCATATGTGGCCTGTCCGGCTCTAAAATATTTTTTTCACCTTACCTCATCAACGGCACGATTACAAAAACAGTTACTAAACATACAATGTGTGATATGATTTTCACTACAACCTTTGTTCGAAACATTTCTCGTAGTGAGACGAATTGACCGACGCTGATCATAAATTTATATTGGTCTTCATGTAAAGTGCCCGTCATTCTTGTCGTTTTTTAATGAAACCTGAATTTTCTCGGCATATTTTCGAAAAACATACAAACATCAAATTTTATGAAAATTCTTTCAGTGGGAGCCGAGCTACTCCAAGCGGGCAGATGGACAGACCGACTTGACGAAGCTAATAGTCGCTTTTCGCCATTTTTTGCGAACGCGCCTATAAATGGTTTCATTAAACGTTCAGTTAGGACTCTGTATAGAAATGGCAGCAATTTCATCTCCTTGAACCAGGCATTTCCGTGGACAGGCGAAGGAAGCCACAATCAAAGTACGGACTACTGTGGGCCTACAAATTATAAAAATGGTGACACACCGCGCGTCTGATAAAACTTTCAAAGAAATATGGAGCAGCAGCTTTGACAGCAAAGCACTGACCCAAATTCACTCGAAAAATTCAAGGCAGAAAATTAAGAGTCACTTTTGAACAAATTTTTAATGCCTACGAAATAACAAGACATAAAATACCCAAAGGGAACTTCAATTCATTTTCTGGACACACACGTGGCTTTTATTTTCAAGGAGACGTGGACTACCACAATAACTAATATGGATAATGCTCGTCACAGACATAATGGCAACTGTTCACAGTGGCGACAAGTCGAGCCCCAGCATGTCAGCTGACTACTGCTGGACCCTGGCAAGGGATGGCCCCGCGGCAACATACAGAAACAGATCATCAGTGGGTACATTTTAGGTAAAGTTCAATAAGAAATGTCTGCTTTTATATTGTAATTGAATCTTTGGATTATTCCTAATTTCATTTTCGATTTTCCCAAAACTTGTAAGAAAATAGAAAATCAGCAAAGCTCCGCTCGCATTTGTACATCTGACAAACAGTTCCTTCTTCTGTCATCTAGTGTAATTACTCAGAAAATGTATCAGAAACTGGCTACTGAATTCATATCTCCCGCTGTGGATTGCAATGTCCCTCGTTTCAGCTAAGAGTACGCAGGTTTGCAAGCCTTCCCTCCCCTAAATCTCAGTACATCCACCGCCCCAACCTGCAAAGCCCATCCATCCCCATCCCCTAGAATTCCACACACACCGGATCTCCCTCACAACGAATACGCAGCCTACCAGACATTCTGCTGTCTACCGCACAGACCCTCCTGTAGCAGCTTATTACTGCAGGAAATTAACGACGATGGAAAGGAATACACTAGTATGCCTACTCCATGCAAGTGATCTAACCTTCAGCACTTCTTATAACAATCACAGACCCAGCATTGATAAACGTAGTAAGTCGTTGGAATACAGACCTTGAAAAGCTACGAGTCGCGCAGATAGTCAATAAATTCACGGCCTTTTACAGAAACGGAATGTTCACACCACAAGGGTGCACAAATACCGGACGCCCCAGGCGGCTACATTTTGTACGGTGGGTCCCCAGTACATGACTTGATTGACGTCACAATTTTTTACGCCAAAAATTTTGAAGGGGCTGTTAGATATTTGGAAAATTTGTGAACCCCTATCACAACGCATCACCAAAAGCCCTCCGCAGGTCCATATCATGGGCCAAATGACTTTAATTCACATCCTCACAGACTAGTTCCTTTAGACGCACATTAATATTATCCTCCAAAACTGTACCGTCTTTCGAGACAAGGTGGCGTAGCGTTATAGTCGCAATGTTCTAATGTCGGTCGGGACACAGGTTATTACGGCCGACATTTCTCGTGGTCTTCCTCAGTACCTCCTGGCATTCTGCAGCAAAGTAACTAGATTAGGCCGCAACCACTTCATCGTTCATGATTTACCTTCATATTCGACGCTATATTGGGCTCTGATATTGAGAGCGTCTTTAAAGAACCCAAATACAAACGACAGTTCGTCCCCTTTGGTTTTCCGATCAAAATTCCGTTTGCATTGCTGATGCCTCATTCGTGTTACAAGCCTCGTCACACCCACCCTCAATGATTTGATTATCAGCAATATTTGGTGACGGGTACATACCATGAAACTTCTTTCTTTCTATTTCCGTCTGTCGTTCTTAGTATGAGCTCTTCTACCTACTCATTGTAAAAGTAGAGGGTTATTGTTGCACGCGATCACACTCAATGACACACATTCGGTAGGACTCCTCTGGACGAGAGATCGGACCGCCGCACAGACTTCTTCTACCTGACAAAACACAACACACACGAGACGGACATCCATGCCCCCGGCGGGACTTGATCCCGAAACCCCAGCTCGCGAGCGGCCCCAGACCCACGCCTTAGCGCGGCTACCGGAATCGGCTATAAAACTTCTCACTATGCAATTGCATATGCTATACTATTCACAACAGCCTACCAAAAAAAAAAATCACGCCGCATAACAACTTTGTGTGTGTTCTTCATCGGGCCTGCAATATATCTGTCTCCAACAAATAAACATGAACATCAAACAGCAATTCGAATGAACATTTCCATCAAGTTAAAAAACGCACCACTGACATCATATACTAGAAACAAGAAATCAATTATCGGTCTTGGTCGTGAAATTTTCATTCTATGACCTAAAACTCTCAGTACGTAAAGTAGCAGTCATTACGGAAATGTATTACAAGTGTTCTCATGCTGGATAATCAATTGTATTTTATTATTCAGAGTTAAAATAAAGACTGTAGGTTTAGTTTTGTAGTGTTTTTGGCCGTGCTGTCATACTGCCATGCGTAGTGACATATATCCCCTCATATCGACCGGTCATCAGCACCCACAATTCACTTTCACAAATTCTATTTACTGCACAAAAACTACACTCCCTGCTTCACGATCCAATGAAACGCTACGTGCTCTGTATCCTTCCTGTAAATTCGTGCGAATGTTTTAGTGTAAAGACGCATGATACGACTCTGATGGTGGTTCCTGCTTAACGACAGTCTCCCCTTCACCTGATCAATGTCGATCTATGACACGAGTTTTAGCAGTATACTCAGCCCCCTGTTGGAGAGCAGGGTTTCCCAGGGCAGAAAATATTCAGACTGTAATCTCATCTGGCTGTACACCACGCTACCTAGTAGAAATTCACCAAGCTTTGGGACGAACCTGCCGCCTGCCATCTTCAAGGCAGGACAGAGAGGCAGCATATCCGTCCAAATGTTCGTACATGTACACCAATACACGGGGACCGCGGTAGCACAGTGGTTAAGGTGCTGTGCTACAAATCGGAAGGTCGCTGGTTCGATCCCAGTTGGTGTCAGTGGATTTTTTATTGACATAAAATCCTGATCGCACTATGGCCCTGGGGTCGACTCAGCCTCTAACAGAAATGAGTACCAGGAGTATTTCCAGGGGGTAAAGGCGGCCGGTGCGTTAGGCTGACAACCCACCACCATCCTGTGCCGTTGTCACGAAATCTGGGAACCTTAACTTCCTGGAACCCTCTGGGCCTATCCAGGCCTGTAATGGGACTGCCTTACCTTATTACACCAATACACATGGCGCCACATATCATCAAACCGAAATCTGTCAGTCCTACATCTGGTAACACAAAAATAACGAAATCTGATGGTGGGGAGCTTTAATAGAATTCGTCGACTTCAGTTTTGGTTAAAATCGCACACTTTACGTGAATGGTGACGTTTCTACCCGCACCTCGAGCGTAACTTACTAAAACATTTATCGGAGCGAAAGCTGCCTCTACGGAAAATAAACGTAAAGAGTGAACTTTCCTCGTCCACGTCTCATGAGCTACACTCATGCTTAACCTCGGAACTAGATGGAGTTCAGTGATTAACTTCACGCCCCGGCTGCTTTGCCCAGTATCCATTCACTAGGAAGCTGGGTAGGCCCCAGATCCGGTCTGGACGTTTTGGAGACGAGAAATATCTCTTAACCCTAGAGGGAATCGAACCCCAGAACCTCCAGCCCTTAGCGTAGTCGCTACACTGATTACGCTATTCCAACTCCCCACTAAGGAAAATAGAGGTGAATAGCAAAACACGTATTTAATACAAAATACACTCGTTAATACGTACGAAGGATACATGGATTCTCGAGAAAATAAGAAATTATACTGTGTTAATCTTAGGTGACATCGTCCTGTTGTGTATTTCGTATCAATAAAGTGCTACGTTAACGGACAAACACAACCATACAGGTCCTTTATTCCGCGCTACTACATGTTTCGGCTGTCTACATCAGCCATCATCAGGGTAGTAAGCAGTTCACAAAATAATGAAAAGGAGAGAGACTTTGTCACCTCAAAACCAGACAACCGTTCGACAGATCTTGGTCAATTCAATTAAACGAAATATTAAAAAAAAAAAAAAAATCTTCGCGAGCTGAAAATCTAACAGCAGCAACAACAGAACAAACGTGCCAAAACTATTACGTATGGTGCACATTTCCTTCACTTCCGACGCTTTCTGGCGTGTTCACATCCTTGCGGAGCGGATATTAAATCGCTTATTCCGTCCTTCCGTCTGCCCGTCCGTCCGTACGTACCTTGAGACCCGACGAACGCTTCTTCATGGAATTTGACAGTGGAAAACATTAAAAGGAATTGTGGAACCTTGTCAGTTTTGGATACAATCGGACAAACATAATCACGCTCTTTACATGAATACCTATATGCACCTCCTGCACAAACGTCCCACCCACACAGAAATACACAAAATCCCACAGTAAAAACAAAAAAATAATTCTTGATTACGTATGCGCTGCGTTGAAAATAAGTTTGTTTCACTCTTCCGAAACTCCTGGGGTCAAAAGTGTCTCGAAATTCAGAATTTTTCGGATATTAGAAAGGTTATACGGCAAATATACTGCATATTACTTAACATCCCCAGCCGGGGCTGGGTCAGCACTGGGTAATCAAACACATTCCTATTTCCGCACCGAAATGCATGAATATTCAAATTAAGTGTAATAAAGACTATAAATATTATTAAAACTTATTTACGTACTGTAGTAATAAACGGGTAAATAAAACCGCGGGTTAACTGTAGACCGTAAATACTCCAGCACTTTTTTTTTATTTCTCGGGGAAACATTCAATAAAACACAGAACATATACAGGTTCAAACTACGCTAAAACGGGGTCAATTCGGTTTTCAGATGTACTAGCATCAGTATTTTGCTTGGAATCGTCAATTTTCCCCCATTTATCATAGAATAAAAGATAAGCATTTGTGAATTGCAAATCTACAAGCAGTAAGGCAGCACACGCACCAGGACTGTTATATAGTACGTATATTTCCCACTACTTTCCATCTCCTATCTCCAAGCGTCCATCCTGATTTCAGCTGTCGTTTCCTATGTGTTTCTGGCTACCATAATGTAGCAGTTATACAATGTTACGTATACAAGACGCAATACCAAGAATACCAACAAACTAGGTAGGTACCCACGACTTCCGAAGACTTATACGGGCAAACAATTAATGTGAAAGGCCAGTTACACTCTCTAAAGGTCATTCGCCAGAGAGAGAACGGTAGGATAACACACGATGGTGCCTGAAATATTTGCTAACTGTGCCAAATGACGCTCACTCAAGCTCAATACTATTCTAGCTGGGTACCTTCACGCAGGAATACTCGGTTCCTGGACTTTGTCCACCGTCTAGTGTTCCAAAAACAACACAACGTTTCGGAAATTGAAACTCCTTCCGTCCTCAGCAGAAATGATGAGGAGGCACCTACTCAGCTGCGTCCAATAAAAGGACTTTAATATCTGAACCAGAGGCAGGGTGTAGCTCTTCCTACTGCAGCCAGCTAAGTAGGTGCCTCTCCACCCTTTCACCTGGAGACGGAAACAGACCCACTTTGCGAAAATGTATGCTGTATTTGGAAACCCAGACGATGGCTACAGAGTACAAACGATTAATCCTACACATAATATACAACCTCAAATAATGAACCTACAGAAAACATCAGCTTAGAACAACACTGAATATTATCAATCTGAAAACCAAAATATAAGGAGAAGCGCCGCGGTAAGGGGGTGGGGGGGGGGGGGGTACGCCAGTTTTTGAGAAAGGGTTTCCCCCAAACACCGCTGAGTGGAACCCGGGCTCGCTGAGAAAAAATAAAAA
>Ga0131853_10010639_pt1 | contig 16820 bp, 7 predicted proteins | sample TergutLab28metaG_FD_92764 | JGI IMG/M metagenome (GOLD analysis project Ga0131853, IMG submission 92764) | Labiotermes labralis P1 segment gut microbial communities from Petit-Saut dam, French Guiana - Lab288 P1 (version 2) (version 2) | ecosystem: Host-associated > Arthropoda: Insects >...
CTCACTTGGTTAAAAACATTTTAAAAGTCATACATATTTCTCCGACATGTTTCGGTTGTTTCTTCCAACCATCATCAGGGAGCTGCGTAGTTTGACTAAAGTTACTCTTGTGATACATGTTTACGATGGGAATGGTATGATGGCAGCATGTCGTTTAATGTATGCGATGGTTTTGGATATGGTGTTGCCCATCTTTCCCGTGTCCTTCGTTAGCTGCAAGCTATGTAGCATTGTATTTGAGCATGATTTGAATAATATGTTTTACAGAATGTGCGAGGAAGTGTTCGCGACTTTGAGGCGATATGAAAGGGTAAAAGGTGAAGATAAAGATGAAGGTAGCACTCTGTCTGCCTACGCCAAATATAGGGAGAGTGTAGATAAGGCGCTAATCGCTCGGCACTGTTTTTGAGATAGTGGTCAACTTAACGTTCCGTTATTTCACCTTTGGGGAAGAGCCCCAGTACCCATTTTACTCACTGGAGGTTCGATGGGCCCCACAGCCGGTCTGGGCGTTTTGGAGAGAGAAGAATTACTTGCCTCTGTCGGGGTTCAAACGCTGTGTCGTCCAACTTACCGCCTAGTGCCTTCACCGACTACGTTAGCCCGGCTCCCGATATACTGCACCAGATTTTGCCTGGAAATTTTGTTCAAATCCCGAGAAAAAGGCCTACCTGTCACACGTGCCAATACTGGGGGTCACGAAGCCTGACCAGAAGCTCTCCATCCCAAAACAGGAAGTTTCCGATTGCTCTGGCACAGTCTCCGAAGTGTGATGCAAAATATTAACCCTTGGCGTGCCGATGCCTTTCCAGTCGGTGACGTAACTTCCGCCTTTCGAATTCTGCTATGGTAGCGGTATCTTGTTATACCTGGCTTAGGCCGATATCGCGATCAGTCAGAGCCACACAGGTGTCCAGCTGCAGTCATTTCGCAGCAATGTGTAGAATGTGCTCTTTGTACTTTGAGACTACCCACGTACCGTGTTTTGTGCCTGCAGTATCTCTACTGCGACGTTTATACTTCGCAACTAAAGTTAGACACGTGCAGTGGTTCCAGCCTGTGGTGCGTATCTCAAGGAGATTAAGGTAGAAGGGGCATACGTTAGAAACAATAGCAATGATTCCATGCAAGCAGTTTTCACTGCATTCGATTTTTTGTTCTATTGCCCACTTTAAATTTCTTTTTTTTTTTTTTTTAGCAAAATGTTATTTTGGGTTAATCGCATCATTTGCTTCCAGTTGACTCCACCTACTCATGCATCCAGTCACCTAGTCAACTACACATTTACCCATTCATCTGTCCATCCACCTATCCGTCCATCAACCCAACCCCCCACCTACGTCCTCCATCCACCCATTCACCCATGCACTCACTCATTCACTCAATCACCCACCCACTCAACGCATGCTGTTGACTGAAAGCAAATGGCGTCATATACTGTGAGCAAGTGCTGTTGTATGTCGAACGCTGTAGCAGCAATTCGTGACGAACGTCGAACACAGTCGATGGTCAAGTGTGCGGTTTCAAAACCCAAAGACGTAAGTCGGCTAAAATCGCTGCTAATAACATCTACAGTAATGGCGGCCATGTAAATTCCCGTGTTTTCCAGAGTACTCCCGGGAATTTAATTCAGGTGCGTAAAGGGATTAATTGGTGAGAACGATTTGTTATTACCTGCTCCATCTACGATTATTTTCTGCGATTGCTTAATGGATATTAAGGGAAGATGTTACTTGGAAGTCGCAGATGGTAGGATAACACACACATAAATGGTAAATAAATAAAATTGTAGGGTGTGGAATGGATTAGTCTGGTTGAAGACACGGACTGTTGAGAACGGTAAGGAACCTCCAAATTCTGTGAAAAAGTGAACATTTTGTTGAGGGGCTGGACAACTACTTCCTTCGCGCTTAAGGGGGACTTAGTTACTTAGTTGTCTGGGTCGCTAAGTAAGCAGTTCGTTAAGTAGTCAGTCACATTATTTTGCTTTCAGTAAGTTTCGTTTTTGCACGTTTTTCTGAAGCCAATCATCACAGAAACTTCAGTGCCCAAAATTATAATTGAAATCCAAAATAAATTATTGAGTTTTGAAATAAAGAATTTTTATATATCAATTAAAATTACGTATTGCATTCCATCGTGTAGCAGATATCTGTATATGCAGTATATACAGAAAATTTTGCATCGCATCTTTAAGAATTAGTGACTAAATCGTTATCTTACCTGATTAGCAAAATAGAATAATTGCTGTTAAAACAAATAATTGCAGTATCCCCATTAAGCCTCCCTATGGCGGTACAGTCTGGTAAGTTGGTTGCTGTGCAGTAATTTTACTTCTAACTTAACTTGAGTGTACAACAAACGCCCTTTTACACGGTCCTATACCTTGCAATTCCTCCGAAAATATTTGTACCCTTGACAGTCTAGGACTGTGCCTAATTTCCATTATGCGATTATTGGTGTGTTTAGAATACTTTTGTTTAATTAATATAAGGCCTGAAGACGTAAACATAGCTGTGCACTGTCTTATCCTCTTCTCATCTGCAACAAAGTTTCTCGAATAATAACAATGCAGATATAACATCTGCCATCTCGACACAGGTTTTTCTTGGTTTCCCTTTGTCTATAAGCAAATGCTGAGACGGTTCCCAACATTCCAAGTTGCCACTACATGCTTCTCAAGTAGCCCTCCCGACTTAAATCTAGTAGTAACCAATTTCATGTTTTGTTTACATGTAAAACAACCACTGCCACCGGGTAACAACCTAATTGCAGTAAATAAATAAATATATATATATATATATATATATATGTATATATAACATCAGATCTCGTAATGTGTGTGTGTGTGTGTATGTATATATATATACATATATATATACATACATACATATATATTTGCAGATAGCTCGCTAATACATATGAAGTCGCTAGCTTTGTCTGTTCCATCGATGTTTCCACCTTCTAGCAAATGACCGCTCAAATTACAGCCAATAACCTCCTCCTATTCTCATATACACGAATCTATACTAAAGCCACAGAAAGAAGCACCATTCATCGACACCTACCACATCCTGTCGAGCCGATGTGGCTGTTACCAGTGTACTTCTCTCTACTATCTTACAGGCATTACGACCGTCTTTTCAAGGGAATATTGACAGCCACGTGTTGAACTTACTAGCACAGCCACGTGTTGAACTTACTAGCAACACGGGATTAGGGCTGGACGCTATAGGCCAGTCGGGGTGTGGGGGAAATGGAACAGCAGACAAAGACTGGAAACTTCGAATGTACGTCATCCTCACCAAACATGAGACCTCTGTCAGTGGCCTCGGTATAAGTAACAGATAAGAGTCTAGTATAAATGGAAGGCAGTTTTTCAAAGCCACGTCTAAGCAGGCGTTTTCCTTTCCATTTCTTTTCTTTCTACCTCTGTTAAACTACATATTCTTCTGTCATATTCACAAACCGACAACCCTGAAACTGAAACCATCATTGGTCCATGATTTCAGGAAACACACTTCCACTGTCTTGAAACTTATATCAAGCCTGCGGTATCACATACCTTGTATATGAGGGGGCACATATTACACTTGTCGTATTTTGTTCCTGTAATCTCCAAATCTCACGTACTGGTCGAGGTCTTCCAGTTGCAGAGCGCGGGTTGTTGCCCTTGAAGGGACAAGAGCTAACTCAGCCAGATGTCACTTTTAAGCATTCATCTTACAGTGAAATACTGGCGGCTAGATCTTTTTCTACTGAGAATTTCTCCTTACGGTCCAGAGGGATACGTTCTCACACAAAGAGGACCCACGTTCTTTATGAAATATTCTTATACAGTGGAAGCTACAATTCTCTGAATCTAGACGGGATAAATAATAAAGGAAACTTGCACATAAAAGTGCCGCCATTGATCAAAATTCTGCCGACAGTTTTGTTTCTTCTAGTCCAAGTGCCTCGTGAGCTGGTTCACTGTGCATTACTCACAATCATTACGGCTGCTGGAAATGGGAAACAAAACATGTCCGTTTCTGGACATTACACGTACACAGGTTGTCATGAATCTTGGCAGCACAAAAGAATAAGTTCTGTCCAGAACTTCTCACGACTGATTTTGTTTAGTCTTTTGTTTTCATAAACAGCTACAGCGGCTCAAAATTTTGCAGCGTCACCTTGCTTTTCACTTTTAATGTACAAAGGAAAACTTCCATATAAAATATGAATGTTCATCACCTACCCTTACACCAGACTGCACATACTTAGCTAAAACGATCAGTCATTGTAATAAAACGGATATAAAACGTCTATTATGTACATAAATGTATAAAATTGTCAGATTTTATTACGTAATATTTTTGCGAAGGCCTTGACGCCTCAAAAAATTTCAGGATTTTGTAATTTGTTTCGTACAAATATGAAATATGGTATAAAGTGAAATGCCAACTTGATACAACTAGGTAATTTTATTGATGTATTCTTAGCTCGACATGTTTCGGGTACATACGCCCATCATCAGGAGCACTAGATGTTGAGTTGCAGCATATGGTTTTCTGCACCGAATTTTTGGATGGTTGGTGGTCTTGAGAGCCGCTGCGTAGGTCGTGTGTACGGTGCGGATGGTACCGTGCACCATCCGCACCGTACACACGACCTACGCACCACCCATCCAAAAACTCTGCGCAGAAAACCATATGCTGCAACTCAACATCTAATGCTCCTGATGATGTACGTATGTACCCGAAACATGTCGAGCTAAGAATACATCAATAAAATTACCTTGTTGCATCAAGTTGGCATTTCACTTTATTTTATGAGGATGGTGCACAGTCAAAAAACCCTCATGAAATATGGTGTCTTGTGCCAAGAGAGGAAAATAAATTACCTGATTTTCCTAAGCAAGTGTTCGGGAAAATATATGGCCACGAGAGTGTAGTGGGTAACAGGATATTGCATAAGGAAAAATTTTTTGTTTTCTAAAGGTTATCTAGATTTATTGCGACTGTGGAGTCTACGCGAATCAGATATGTTGAGAAGAACAGAAAGAGAAAGGAATCTCAATGGAATTTTGGTGAAGAATTGGCCATTTGGAGGATCAACTTAGAAATGGGAAGACAGCATTGAGATGAATGCTTTGGAAGTAGGTGGTGATGGATTAAGTTGGATGAAACCGGCTAAGGACCACTTTCAATGGCGAGATTTGGTTTTAGCGGTGTTGAACCTTCCGAGTCAATATTACATAATTAATTAATACTAATTTCGTTCTTGTGGAGCTTCCACCTCAGAGGTTCGCATGATATTGTTATCAAAAAGGTAAGCTTAGTGTACCTTCCAGCGACGTGGTAAATCTTGACAAGTGTTGGACACTTTACGTACACACGACAGGTAACATCCAAGCACCCCGGCGGGATTCGAATCCGCAATCCCAGCAAACAAGCGGCCGTAACCCATGCCTTAGACTGCGCGGCCACTGGGAACGACACGAATTTACCTTAGCAAATACGTGTACAAATCTATTGCAGAGCGTCAACTTGGAATCACTACAAAATCGCACTTGGATCGTGTTGCTTTTGGAGAAATTCATCAAATACAAGTTGAACAAGTTTGCAAGCTGTTTGTGTATCGCATGTACCAAATGTTTTTACGATGATACTGTCTGACAAAATGTATCTACTTAGATTTAACCCTCATGTTAAATGGAGCGTATGTTCTACAGGCACGGATCAAAGTGGAAATAGCTTAACAAATTTTAAGCACACTTGCGAGACCAATCATAATCAAAGCCTATAATGAATACAATCATATATGTCAGCACTACTTATTTATTAAAACCTAGGCTACATGTTTCGACCCAACATTAGGTCATCCTCAGGCCTGCGGCAGACTAAGTCATTGGTCCTTACGACTCTCAAACATATTGGGATCCCAATATACACACAGCACCAATGACTTAGTCTGCCGCAGGCCTGAGGATGACCTAATGTTGGGTCGAAACATGTAGCCTAGGTTTTAATAAATAAGTAGTGCTGACATATATGATTGTATTCACTATATGTACATTCTAGCACTTCGCGATGCAAAAAAAAAATAATCGAAGCCTTTTGATTATTTTCAGAAAAAGGAATAGGCGGATGAATGAAATTACCTTATAATTTTGCTCTGATTTTGTGCACTTTCGTGTGAATTTCGCATACGAAGCTCTGCGATGGCAGATATAACAGTTTTTTTCGTTGACTGTCCTTGCGGTAGTTCTGGAGCAAAATATTTATACACTCTGTACGAGCGACGTTGCTTAGCATACCCATACCCTGGGTACTGAGCGTTGTTCTTTGAATTTGTGGTTTGTGTTCGGTTGTGTTGTGAGTGGGTGTTGTTTGCACAAGGAAGAGTCAGCTAGGCGTGTCCTCACCTTGACCACCGTACTCCAGGAGGACGCTTCTCACTGCATAGTGTGGAGTTCGTGAGGTTGACTGTCTCCTCGAGTGACACAAATGAGGGAGTGACTGTTTCATACGAGTATTTTTAGCCAAAGGACGATGGGGACAAAGGCATGTCCACAGGAACGGGGTTGCTTACTGCTTCAACACATCTCAGAACACCTTAGCTGCAGGACCGTGAACATCAACACCGCTACTGCAATGTACGCAAATGGACACGATCCTGAACCACTTCCACGTACTTCCTACCCCCACAATACCTTCCGTCTTAGGACAATCTTTCCGTTTTAATATCATCCTTCAGTTTATTCTTGATCTTCGAATTGACCCGTTTTTAAGAGGACTGACACCAAAATTCTGTACGCATTTGTCAACAAGTCCAACATAATTAATACATCATAAATTCATTACCCGAATAATACCACAAATTTCGGATGCTACTGTCCGAATTTAGGCTGCCATAATAATAATAATAATAATAAATAGGTATTTATTAACTTGGAGGCTTACCAGCACAAGTGCTAATTATAAAGTCAGCACAAAAACACAGATAAAAGGCAAAACCAGTACAAATACACAAAAAGGAATGCTAAAGAGACGAAACAAAACAGTATGACAGCAATAGGAAAACAGCACTGTAAACAAATTACTGGGACACAAACCCTAATTCCTGAAAACATAATAATAATAATTTTCACTTGGCCTATAAATCATGAAGTTCCTGGGAATTCAATCCAAATTGCGACTTTTTACTGAGATTTGTTTGTAGTTGAATAAGTAAGAAACTAATACGTAAACAAACAAGTATGAGGGACAATCCTTCCCTAAAACTGTGCAGCAGTAGACATTTTTATGTCGCCCTGAGGAGCAGCATGCTGCAGTACAATGCGAGCGATTTGCACCATGCAACTCTGGATGTAACATAAATTTGTCGCTAGGAAAAGAAACATTTTACCAATCTACACGGCGTCATAGCCCAGAAGACTGACCTCTTCATCAGCACCGCTATAAGAACTTGATCCTGAACTTTTGTAGCTAAAAAACAGTGGATCAAAATGAAGGCACTGACCACCTTATTCTGTCACCAATCTGATTCTTCCAGGAGGTAGTAATTAAGCAAATTGAAATCATCATCATTATGTTTATCGTGACGCGGTCCCAGTGGCCGCGCGGTCTAAGGCGTGGGTCTGTGGCCGATCGATCGCTGGGACTGTGGGTTCGAATCCCGCCGCGAGCATGGATGTCTGTCTCTTTGAGTGTTGTGTGTTGTCGGCAGATATTTCTGCGTCGGGCTGGTCACTGGTCCAGAGGAGTCCTACGCAGTCTGGGGTGTCTGTAATCGTGAAGCCTCGATAACGAGGATGCCTTGGCCCACTAGGGGCTGTTGCACCATCGGGGGAGGGGGGGGGGAGGAATTGATAGTGAGTCTTGAATTCCTAACAAATTTTTCAATTGAGGTTCTGAATTCTAAACCCAAACTTACGGAACCTGAACGTGCACCCGTCGGCGGTCAGCGAGCCGTATAAACGAGACGCACAAGGCATTTCTAAAGTTGCCTGGTGCCGTGCGTCACGTCAGGAAGCGACCGACCGCACCGACCGGTTGTGCTGTTCGTGTGACGGACGCGTGGGGGTGGGGTCACCGCGGGTCAAATGTATGTGCCACCTCCCACTGAGCAACAGCACACAGGCTAGTCTGCCTCTGCAGGTACGCGAACAGAGTCAATAATGTTGTAATAAGAAAGGATGGCGTCGTATCTGTGTAACTATTAGTTTCCGTCATTCAACACAGGCTAATGTATTTCTTCTTAAGAAATGAATTTATTGCTAGCAAAACTTCACATTCGCCTCCACACAATCCTGCTGGGGAAGTAAAATATGGCCACAGCAAATACTACGTCATCGTACAGGCCTTGTCCGCCAGAAGGTGCAGCACAAGCTGCGGCCGCACCTACCGTACCCAGGACACTGTCGAAGACATTACCAGCGACCTTTCCGTCTTAGCAAACATGGCAGCATGTTCTCGTCTAATGGCCCCCTGTGTCACATGTTAAATGTTTTTATTTCTGTCCATTTACGTTCATTCGGCTACTGTCTATCATTGCCGACTTCTCACCACGTGGGCCTGAGTTCGATCCTAAAACTTTCCATGTGAGATAGATAAAACAGTGGCAATGGGCCAGGTTTTTCTGAGAACTTAGGTTTTCCCCTGTCAGTCACCATTCCACCAAAGCTCCGTATCATCCATTTATCATCAATATCTGATATAAAGGGCCTATTAGTGGCCGCTGTACCAAGACATTCAGTCTTACCCCGCTTCATGAATGAAACTAAACAAATACTTCGCATTTAGGCATATTTCTACATCGGGTTAGGTTAGTGGGAGCACCACACGAGGAAATCGGGAGAAGAAGAAGAACAATCGTAAGCTTCGGAAGTAGTATTAGATTGGTGCAAGCAGACTAGCGAATTTTTTTTGTTAAGGTTGAAAGGACTATGAACTGCAAACACCTGCAGCACAATACGTGTTATATTGTAACAAGATGTGCACATGGTTCAAATAATAAATCTTACCTTATCTTAAGAATAAATACGTCGGGTATATTCTCATCCTCTATTTGATCTTGCAAAAAGAGTGCATCATCTCTCAGCTTGTATTATGCACTAACACTGGTGAACAGACAAGGAATGTCAAAAGCACAGGCGAACGAAACAAATTTGGGTGCGAAAAATCACCAACAATTTTATTAGGTTATCGATCATGTACAATATCCCTGCTTGCGATGGAACCAGCAAGTACATAATCCGTGCTCACAGCAGCCAACAACCAGACCCTGATCTGAACCAGATGATCCAGTTTGCGTTCTCAGAATTAATGTATTTCAAGATCTCTCTTAAGTTAAGATATTTTATGGACACGTTAGTGAAATCCTGTCGGAAGACACCACTGTTGAGATAGATAGAACGCACGCAATGTTACGAAACACACATCGCGAGTGCGTGTGCTTTGCTCCGTGCGATCGCATGAAACTGTAACATTAAAGAGAAAACGTAACTGGAAAACATGTCCTGCAGCAGTGACTTGTGAAATAGAAAGGTACATATTTCATGAACACACATATTCTTATAATTATACATTAATCAACAGATGGTTAAATGCCGAAGATATTTGGTTGTCCTTCGCTTGGTGCTGGCTGTTTTCAAGTACTCTAAACGCCTATTTTACTTTAATTTAAAATGTGTGAATTTGAAATAGTGCGATATGAACTTATTAATAAAGTTTCACTTCATACGCAATAAAATTTAAACAATGAAAATCAAACTAGCCAGCCTTCAAAACGAAGCGCCGAAACAGCGCGTCTTAATTGGGCGCACGTTTCATCCCCTGTTTTTTCACTGCCTTCGGAATATGATTTTTTTAATTTTCAATGTGCCACACTAATTAATAAAACTGTCATTCAATCAACTTTTATTGTTTATTTGTTAATAATGTGATAAAGAAGAATGTTTAAAAACAAAATAATGCTTCCGTGGTTGTCGATTTATGCACTCCGAGAGCGCATCTGCCATACTTTAAGATTATTATTCGTACGGGAAAATTATTTATTTTAATTATGCGAGGTCTTTAAGAAAACATCCCGGGCATAGAATGCGACGCGACGCCATGGCAAGGTGCCTGCATTTTGGCGGTGAGTCAAAGCATTCTGAGTCTAAACGTATACGCAAACACATACAACAACGTTGCATTTGGAAGGTGAAATCAGAATAGAACTTTGTATAACGCATTTCATTTAACCCAAGGTCCGGAGATCGAAAACCGGTGAGGGGGGGGGAGCTAGATTTTCCGCATGCGTCCAGACTAATCCTGGGGCTTACCCAGCCTCCTGCAAAATGGGTACCGGATTTCTTTCCTGAGGGTAAAGCGGCCGGGCGTGGCTTTGACTACCCACCCCCATCCAGTGTCAAGGTTAAAGACAGAGTGAAGCTGTATCTCTACTCACCCTCTGGTCCTACGTGACCACTTGTAGGATGAACTTGTACAGTACATTACTCAGACCACTATGCTGTAACTGCACTACCTACATTGTGTGAGAAGGATGCTCTCTTCTTCATATCCACTTCTGTACAACAGGGAACGCAACTGAACAGAGGAACTGTGGTAACTCTAAGACGAAGCTAGGCCTCTTGATTCTTTCCTCTTTGCATAGCGTCCTGTGGACAGTCCGTTACCGCGCATGTTTTGCATCTCATTGTAGCAGCTGTAGCTTATATGTAATAAGAAAGCATTAGGGTTTTCTGCAAATGCTTGTCACGACGCACCGAACAAGTTTATACAAATGCTACTGAATCAGTGCGTCTTAGTGACAAGAGTCACTATGTCCTCCTTATTCGAGTGTCGAAATATATTCATGTGATGGCAGAAGAAACTGATCAAGAGGCATCAACAATCGACATGTTCACAATTGTGTATATCGATATGCTGAATTGCCTTCTAGTGGTGATGGTAAAAATACGTCACTAATGACGTGAATGATAAAAGTTCCAGTTGACAATAACTAAAATCAAAGAGAAGAGGCGGATCAAAATTTAAATATGTATATGAAATTTGCGTACGTATAAAGTAATGCTGATGTGCGTTCGGATCTTTATATGCTGGAAATTTCTCAGACGGAGATAACTATTTAATTCATTGTGGTCGCACTTCTGTTGTTGTTCACAACTGTACGTACTTGGTACAGCTGTAATCAACATAATAGTGCTGGTTACTATATTTATTGGAAGAACTGACGCATGTCTACTCTCATTTTGTACGTACATGTTAAATGTTATCGTCGATACATAACTTCACCCTGTCGAAATATGTCGTAATTTCTGACTTACAATACTGCATACAGTAATTGTTGCAATGCTTATTACTTACCCACACAAAATATTTAATATTACTGGACACAATCAGTAATAAAATACTGAGTACACATGTTTTTTTTTCTAATTGCGCACCATGTAAATCCATGAAAAAACTCGATAAAAGCACAGAAAAGTGATGTAAAAACAGGAACTTGATTATTATGTCACTTCATACTATGTCTGTCATGAATCGTCGTTTCTTTCGTTTTCATGTCTTTTTGCGTATGTTTTGTATATCTAATTGTGCCCACACCGTTGCAGAAGCTATGATCGTTTCCTTTCAGATCCTTATCACTGTATTATACACTTATACACTAATTATTGTAGCATTTTCTCTTTTACTCTTAAGTAACTGCTAACTTTGTTATGACCACCATAAGCAAATACACTTGGCTGTCTGAAATGCCAATCCGTTCATTCTTTGTAAATTAAATGTTTGCATAATTTGATCACTTTCAAGCGAATTATATATCCCCTCTCTCTCATCTTCCTTGATTAGGTCAACCTAACAGCACTAAGTGAAGAATACAATTTATGAATAGCCTCATTAATTTTTTTTGCTCCGTCTTGTTAAGTTTTCTTTAGGTCCAAGTTTCCTTCTCCATAAGTGGTCATCCGTCATCCTGAAATATAATACGCGGCGATCTTGAAAACTTGAGGAGAATTTTGTGTATTCTGAAAATAGACGATAATCTCTCAGACCAGGCATTAGTACAAACCTAATTCTACCTCCGAGGCGTGATAAAACACAAGAGCAGCTTTCCGAGCACCAGGACATTTTGGTCTCTCTTCAGTGGAAGAATAAAATGCTTCTCTTCCCCCTCCCCCCTCCCCCCCCCCAGAATTCTACGTTTTGTAGTTTTCATTGGTTGAATGTTGCGGTATTTCTTTTTTGCTCGAGGCCTTAAGTATTGTTATGTTCCGGTGATGCTTAGAGGGTTTTTGAAGCAAATGTGTCACAGGTGACTTTGCCTGACCACTGAAGCTTGACACGAGTAATGGATGACGGCCCGCACCAACAATGGCATTAGCAGCTATGGCCCAGGTGAGACGTGCATGATGAAGCTACGTTTAATTCCATGGCCACCTGGAATGTTCAGAGTTCTTCCACCCTCCAGAACGAATCCAAACCGCGACCCAAACCAAATCGTTGGAAGCGGGAAGAAATTCCTTTGTGACTTGGAAAATGCTGTGCGTCGGTGTATAGTCACGTACAACGTAAATGCAGGTTACTGAATATGTTCTTGGAGTCGTAAAGATTAGGCTTAGAGGATCGTAAAATACAGCGCGGGACAAAAGGGATTTGAAATTAACAAATAATTTACACTGCTTATATCCCAAGGCCAAGACGTCGCAGGCTGACCAGCGCTTAAGACACGTTTTCAAACGTACACTGTAAAAAATGTGGAGGCTCTTGGTGATGGTCTAAACAACGACTCTGCAGAGTCCATTTGTAAATCTTCCAATGCCACGATTCAGTCTGTTCTAATTATTCTCGTAACCCACTAAAATGCGTTTGTTCATGTCATAACCACACTCATACTTAAAGTAACAACCACTTGCTCGTTTACTAAGTAAAGGGTGTTTTTTTTAAGGTTGAACGATAAGCGCTTCCCCGACCCTCTAATGAGTTTTTATTAGACTTTTTAAAGGCTATTATCACTGCAATTATTCGTCTAGCTCCCGTCATTGAATGTTGAAACCTCTGCGGCAAGCGACTTACGAAGCTACGCAGGCAGAGTCGGGCGGATCGTTGGACCAGCGCTTATCAGACAAGCAGAGGGAAAAAAAACTCACCCTGTACAATTACACTCTATAATTAATCCATTTGCACACACTGTAACTGCTTTCAAAGATCAAGGACCAACTAATTTAACATTTCCTTATTACACTCATAGACCCACGATCCAGTTACTGTATTTGCCACATTACATAAAATCACACGTTTAAGCCAGGCTTAAATATACTCAAATTATGCACTTGTTTTTCTCTTTAATGTACAGTTCATAAATAACCAACCATGTTAAACGTTTCAAAGTACTATCACAAATGAAAATACAATTGCAATTTATCAGTCATCATTATACTTTTACCAATATTACTAAAATTGTCTTTACCTAGGCCTAATTTTAAACATCCACATTAAAAAGTATCTGAAACATAATACGGTTTCCAGAAAATATTGTTTTGAAACGAGCAATTTAATGTGCGGAATACGCTCTCATTCTTCTCTGCCTCACCTATGAACTGCTTCCTCATAATATCTCACGGTGTGATAGCAGTGAGTGGGTCAAGTTCTATAGACCCTTAACATCGACACTAGATGGAGGAAGGTGGTCAGCTTCACGATTCAGTCAGCTTCAATGTATAAGACAGAACTCTAGCTGTCACTGGGCGTGGCAATATACGAGCCACGGAGCAGTCCTGAATAAGGGCGCGCACGGATGTGTTCAGGACTGCTCTGCACTGTGGCTTTCCGCTTCACCACACAGTGACGAGGCGAGTCACAGTACAGCAGAATGACATACACACAGCTGCGTTCTAGAAAATCACGGTGTGGGAAATGTGAACTTAATAATAGTGTTTGTGTTTTTAACGTTCAGGTGACCGTGCATCGTGATAAATTCTTCTAATAAAACCAACTAGATGCACTAATTTCTCAAATTTATTTTTGGAATAAAACTCTGCATGTTTCGGACAGTTCCTCTGTCCATCTTCAGGAGTTTTTTTTTTACTGTACACACAGCAATGGTATATGTCATACAGGTTCGCTGACAGCTTGCGAGCAGGATCAGGACGGAACTGCAGGTCTGTCCTGATCCTGCTCGCAAGCTGTCAGCAAACCTGACATATACCATTGCTGTGTGTTCAGTGATAAAACTCCTGATGGTGGACAGAGAAACTGTCCGAAACATGTAGAATGTTATTCAAAAAATAAATTTGAGAAATTAATGCATGTAGTTGGTTTTATTATAAGAATGGTTTGTATTATTCGAACACGCCAGGTTTTGGCTCTCAAGATTTCGTTAGTGTGAGATACAAACACAGTAAATTCTTGTGCATAAAGCAAACTAGACAACAGCAATAAATAGCAAAAGGAAACATTCTAGAATGTAAATTCAAAAATTAATAAACCTTGCAGATGAATGGGTCAGATATTACGTACTTAAGGCAACTGGTTGAGAATTATTGAGCAAATAAATACTCATTTGAAGATGAATATATGGTGAGGCTGTGCAGGTGAAGGTACAGGACGGCGTTAAACTGTTTATTTTTGAAAATGCGAATTTCTAAAGCGTGTAGACCTGTCGCTTGTGCTGTCTGAGTAAACCCTACTGAAGATGAATGGGGGAATTCCCCATTAAACTTTAGGACAATCCAAACATTAAGAATCCTCGCAACCCTGCACCGACATTCGCGTACGGTACTTGGTAATACAGTAAGTGATTTGCCGGGAATCGGAAAGGACATGTTCAGTCTACGTACAGTTCGTTGATTATATGCAAACGTGAAAAGAAAACAGACTCTAACAGAAACCACTGATTCCCGCCAAATGTCTTCAAGCTTGCAATGTAAATGATGCAAGTAACAGCAAAGATCTTCATTCAATAAGCCAGCCATTCTTATTACCATCACCAAATGAGTTTATGAATACGTAATACAAACAACTGGCGAAAGGCGTAGGCCTCGAGGCCTGCTTTTCATAAGAGTATATATTTTTGTCAAATGCATTTCATTGCTGTTAATTCTATTGTCAGAGCACCCTTAGGCGATTAGAGGGAAATATCTTTGGTCCACTTCTGGGATGTTAAACAGCGTTGACTGGTAGTTATTTACCGACATTTCGGGACATCCTATCGGCCTCACCTTCAAGGTTTAATTAGTCTACACGACCGTTGAAGATGGCGCCGATATGTTATCATGAAACTTTAGTAAATAACTACCAATCCATGCTGCGTAACGTCCTAGAAAAGGGAAGACTTAAACCTGGAAATAGATGTAAGGATAATATTCAAATTTATTCTAAAAGTTTGGTTGGAGGATTTAAATAGGATTTGTGTGGTTCAGGTTAGAGAACAGAGGTTTGGCCTGCTGCTTTCACAAACAGCGACAGAAATAATATTAGCTTTTTAGAAAGGAATTAGTTAGTTAGCCAGTCCGTTAGTAAACTCTATTATTTAGCCCAACTCATTGCTCTTGATTATTATTAATAAATGACCGAGATTAAAATCGATTGTTGCACTCTACAGAAGAGTTTCCCTGTAGGAGTTCCGTGAGAAATCGTGGAATGAGTAAATAAATATTTTGAGATCCCGCAAAAAAAAAGTTCCGATTTTTTCGCAACAGGTAATGGAAATTTTTGTCGTGCATTTGGCAAGAGTCTCCTGTAGTCCTTATCATAGGTAGGGCTTCCTCGGGAAATGAAAAATTATTTTATGGGTTCTTGCAGATATGAAGGTTTGGGTAATACTGTTCTATATAAAAACAAATTCACTATGCGTTCTATACCTTAAGGATATCTGTAGAGCTACTGAGTTCTGCGCTCTTCTGCGATTTTACGCAGCGTAGAACCGCGGAAGAGCGCAATCACACCTACATCGCGGCAGAAGCCTGGCATCACACACATATCTATACTTTAATGTTCCGTTATGAATGCAGGGTCAGAGCAACAGGATATACAATATTTCATTTAAAATTTGGTCCTTATTTATATGTACAAATTTATTATTACATGACACATAAATACATTCTGGTATTAATTGCTTTTTTAAAAAAATGAAAGGTAAAGCAGTCCCTACGGAGGCTTACTTCAGCAGCCAGTCAATATAAAGCATGACTATACCAGTTGATGTTTATACACAGTTGATCCTCTTGATGATAAGCAGCAAGCCTGTTCAAACATGTAGAGGCTTCTTATTGAAATAAATTAATAGAAAATAGTGCATCTTGTTGGTTCATATTATACGGATAGATCCCGATGCACGGTAAACTAAATTAAAAAAAAAAAAACTCAGTCTACTTGGTGTTTCAAGCGAGAATGTGTGACAGGTGCAAATTTGGTACGCTGTGTTGTAGATATTTTAGTTAGCAAGTCAGAACGCTTAGACAGATTATACTCTAGTACGCCATGCACTGCTCTGCCATGTGAAACACGATTTCATTTCAGTTAGTTAATTTGCAATATTTTTGCTAATATTTATATCCTTTAGGCTACTGCTCGATGTTATTGTCTGAACAATGGTATTCAGGGTGCACATTTCTGAACATAAATTTTATGATTTATTTTAGGTGCGGAGTCAAATAAAAAAAATATATTTTTTGTAAATTTTGACGTTTTGCTGACCGTGCATCGCAGTATATTTATCTCAGTATTTAACCAACTTGATGCACAAAATTTGTTTCACAGTAAGTTTTATTTCGTGCCTCTACATGTTTCGAGCACATGTGCTCATCATCAGGAGGTCAAAATTGCATTACA
>Ga0131853_10010640_pt1 | contig 16819 bp, 17 predicted proteins | sample TergutLab28metaG_FD_92764 | JGI IMG/M metagenome (GOLD analysis project Ga0131853, IMG submission 92764) | Labiotermes labralis P1 segment gut microbial communities from Petit-Saut dam, French Guiana - Lab288 P1 (version 2) (version 2) | ecosystem: Host-associated > Arthropoda: Insects >...
CAAAAGTTCTTGAATTTTTGCATCATCGTATGCAGCTACAATTTGCGGGTCAAAATTATCAAAAGCGGCGCGATAGTTCTCCCGCCGCTTTAGTATGGTTAGCCATGTAAGGCCCGCCTGGGCACCCTCAAGGATTAACATTTCAAAAAGCTTGCGGTCATCATGAACTGGGCGTCCCCATTCGTTGTCGTGGTAATCTTCAAATATTGGGATGTTGTTTACCCAACCGCATCTAATTTTTTGGGTCATTATTGCCTCCCATGGGTCAAGCGCGAATGCTTGCATTCGCATTTGACCCGAAAATATCAAAGTGTGAAAAATTTATTTTTCATACTTTTCTCCTATCGCCTATTATGGACATTTCGAACATAAAAAGAATTGTCCAGTTGGTGGCGCTCCGCCACCAACTGAAATTATTTTCCTATTATATTTTTATGTGCAGTTATTATTGTAAAACTAGATGCATTAACGGTTATGACTGCATCATCTGCGTACACGCACCAGTTTTTTCCACGTCTTACAATGTTGTCTGCATTTTTAATCCTATCTTTGCACCATGCAACCGGGTCTTCATCTGTTAGGCCTAAATTTCTTTTAATTCGCACAGCGCCCAACTCGGTGGTGTGCACTTTATCTTCCATTATAGCTTAAAACTCCAGCTCTACAGAGGAAATACCGCTCCTACAACTGTTAAAGTTGAGAAATGAGTAAAATTTTTCCGCATACACATTGGTTTCTGTTGGATTTTCAAAGCTTTTTGCGTCTTCCAATGTTTCAAAAATGCCTATGTCTGTCCATGTGTCACCATTCACAAGCAGTTTACAGGATATAAATCCTTTTTGTTTAGATGCATACTCCTTAATCAGATTTTCAAATGCCGCCAAAAAATCCGGCACAGACGAACCTTTTTTTAGTTTATAAGAATTAATAAAATAAGCATTAGCCATGATATTACGCACCCTCTTTCCATCTTTTTAGTGTAGGGAAAACCGCCATAATACGCTCCCGGGCGATATCATCGCTCTCTTCTTCGCCCTTCCAAAATTGCAAGTTGCCTTCAACGGCTTCTGCAAGGGTCTGCTTGGTAGTAAAATCCCCATTACTGTAGCAATAACAGCAATAGTCATTGCTCGCACTTCCATCTGTTTCTGTGCCAAACTTATCTGGAGCATCCATAGGCATATAACAAGATTGACAATTACTTTCTTTTTTCATACTTTGTTCCTCCTCGGTTATTTTTCGACAAGTATAGCATTGGTAATATGACAACAGTGTGTCAAATTATAATCCTTTAAGTTGCCACCCCGGAAATCAAGTATAGAACTCCGCATAAGAGGTGCCGCACATATAGTAATATTCAATTATAAGCGAAAATTATACAATGGTCACTTGCCAGCTGTGATATGCTACGAGAAAAAATTTGGAGGTAGCTTCATGGGTAAAATTCATTATTATTTTGGTTGGTTTAACAGTGCCATTGCCCAACAAGTTGTACAAGCACTTCATAGCGACATGACCGATAAAAAATCCCTCGCTATAATCTATGCCACCCCATCAGACTATGAGCAAAACGATGGATTACTTGGCTTTACAAAAGATACGTGGTTTGAATCTGCGGGCATTATATTTGAAAATTACTATTCCATCGATTATCGTACAAAGAAAGAAGATGCCCAGAAAATAATACAAAATGCGTCTGCAATTCTCTTGCACGGCGGTCCCGAAGTTTTACAAAAAAATTTTTTGGAAGAATATGAACTGCCTGAGGCCGTTAAAAAAAGCAATGCATCTGTTATAATGGGGGCCAGTGCAGGAAGCATGAATATGTGTGCAAAATTTATCGAAGTTCCCAGCGCAAAAGAAGGGGATGGCAATTACAGAGAACAAGGAATGGTTTATAACGGCCTTAGTCTTGACAATTTTGCACTAACCTCTCATGCTATATGCACCATTGAAACGTTAGCACAAGATGAACACACCAAATATGATCTTGTACCCCTATCACAAAGTATAGATGTATATGTAGCCTGTGAAGAAAGCACCATCCGCAGCAAAAATGGAAAACTTGAAGTTATGGGTGATGTTTATTTAATTTCTAAATCAAAAATTCAAAAAGTCGAAGCCCGCGTTTCATTTTAGCTAGGAAATCGAGCATATCAATTGTGTAAATTTTTAAACTCAACTGGTCCGAAAACCGGACCAGTTGAAAAACAAATATTCATCAAAAAACTTTAAGGTCAAAAGGGAGTGTTACTTAATGAAAGAAGATTTACGCACATTAATCAAAGAACTGGTAGCTGTCGATGGCATTTCTGGCCAAGAACAAAAGGTGGTACGCGCACTGCTACATCACATACGCCCTTTGGCAGATGATGTGAGCGTCGATTCCTTCGGAAACATCATTGCAATAAAAAGTGGCGGCAAACCCGGCCCAAGCGTACTTGTTGCCGCACATACAGATGAAATTGGGGCCATTGTAAAAAGCATTGAAAAAGATGGTTGGATACGCTTTGAAAAAATTGGCGGTGTAGGTGACGCGCTGCTTTTGGGGCGACAGGTTTCCGTCAATGGGCATTTTGGCATTGTGGGCGTTAAAGCAGGTCATTTCATGTCTGTCCAGGAGCGAACGGAAGTAAAATCACATAAAGATTTATATATTGATATCGGTTGCAGCAGCGATACAGAAGTTGCCAGCCTAGGTATAGAAATCGGAACGCAAATCTGCCAATGGCCTTATTACAACGAGTTTTCCAATACAGACCTAATCTGCAGTAAAGCACTGGACGACCGCGCCGGTTGTGCCATCTTGGTGCAGTTGTTACGCGAGTTACAGGGGAAAACCTTCGAAGGAACCCTGTACGCCGTGTTTACCGTACAAGAGGAAGTAGGCCTGCGCGGTGCCCATGTAGCCGCCAACAATATCAAACCGGATTTCGCAATTGCATTGGACACCGTACCTTCTGGTGATACCCCAGACGTTAATTTTATTCGGGAATTTCCTGTGGCAATTGGCAAAGGGCCTTTGCTGCAATTAATGAGCCGTTCCTTCATTATAAACCCGATTATGAAAAAATTAATGACAGAAGTCTGCGAACGCTCTGGCGAGCCTTACCAGCTGGCACTTTTCACCGGTGGAGATACTGACGCTGCTGCTATGCATCTTCAGGCAGGAGGCATCCTTTCTGCGGCAATCACCATCCCTCGCCGTTATTCCCACTCCCCGGTTGAGGTATTAAACATAAAGGATTGCATTGCTTCCTTAAAAATTATTGAGCAGTTTATTAAAGATATGGGTAGCTTTAGCAAGCTGGCTTTTGAGGATATGTAATGAAAAATCTTGTTTCAGCTTATAGTACACGGAGGTGCATTGTGACTAGCTTTTCAGACAGAGTCAAGGTGTTGCGTAAGGCCAAAGGTATGACGCAACGACAAATGGCTGATGCACTAGGCGTAACGGAAAGAAGCTATCAGCGATATGAAGCAGAGAATAACCCAAACCATGAAACACTTATAAAATTAGCAGATTACTTTAATGTATCTCTGGACTACTTAACAGGCCGCTCAGACAATCCAGACAGAAAATAAAAGGCATTTATATTGCAGTGCAAAATATACAAACTACGAAAAAACCCCACAACCGTGGGGTTTACTCCTTTTGCCTTAAACATCCTAGCTATATTTCCTAGAACTAAGCGTACGCTGATAGCCAAATAAGGTTAATCCCTTAGCTCTGATTTCAGCGCGCAGCTCATTAATTTTATTTTTACACGTTTCGTTTTCCAACTTATTTTCGAGTGTTTTAATTTCATCTTCGAGGCCTATTGCAATTTCTTTTATTTTCCTCATGTCTGGCGGTACAATCATAGCGCCTCCTATTTTTTATAAGCAAACCCTTTTATTTAACACCTTATTCATAATGCGTCCACATACGGATTATATGAGCGATACCCTTATATGGTATGCCGTTTTCGTCCTTTAGGTCTTCCGTGTTTGGCAGAATATCATATACAATGCGATGCTGCTTGTTTATGCGGCGTGAGAAACAGCCTTTTAATTCCCGGGTAAGTTTTTCGCATGGTGGTTCTAAGGGATTGCGCTTGATAACACTGAGTAGCGCTTTAACTTTTTTATCAAGTCCGGCACTTTCCAATAGCTTGGAATCCTTTTTTGCTTGCTTAGAGTATTCTAGTCTATATCCCATCCGATGTCCTCTAGCCGGTCGCTTGCCGGAGCTTCTCTTGCTTCCTTGATTGATTCAACCATGCCTGGGATTGATTGCAGGTAAAGAGTCTCCAACAATCCACTCCACTCCTCTTGACTGATTAAAATTGCCGCCCCTTTGTCTGTAGCAATGGAAACGGACACACCTAAATCAATAACATTATCAAGAATCTCATCGAAGTCACGTCGAGCAATGTTAGCAGTTAAATGTTGCATAGTCATTCCCTCCGTTCATTATTGCTACGTTAAAATTAAGAACAATTTAAAATTAATCAATATTACCCGCACTCCACTTTTCTGCAAACTCAATTACCTGATCAAAGGTAGGGCTTTGGGCATTGCGCACATAAAATCCAGATGTACATACGCCAAGTGTCAACGATGCAAGGGGATCAAGCCCCAAAGACTGCCCTAGGCAGAACCCGGCGTTAAAGTTATCTCCGGCGCCTGTGGTTAGTTTTGGCTTTTGGCAATAAGGGCCGTCTGTATAAAAATATTCACCGCCAATTACGCAACATGCGCTGCGTACAGGGTGCACAACCAAGCAGTAAATGCCAAGTTTTTCGTAGGTTGCGGTTACGGCATTTTTAAGTTTATCAGGACCTTCTTCTACTTTTACACCCATAACATCAGCAATTTGATAGGCTTCTGCTTCATTTAATCCCAAAATTGTGCGGAACTTGCCTTCAAACTTACTAATTAACTTCATTGCCCGTGCAATATCTTCTTTTGTACGCTTTTCAGGATCTGCCAAGTCGAAGAACGCGATTGGTTTTTCTGTCCTATCTGCAAGCAGCGGGAAAACTTCGTTTATCATACCTTCCCATATATCACTCATGTATGGAAGCATTGTCCAGTTTTCCATACCAAAAAGCTGGCACTCGTTTACCATTTTTGCAATGCCTTCTGCACCGCCCAGGCTTTTTTTACATGCATCCCACGTTACTTCTTTTAATGTGGCATGCTTACCAAGCATGAGTTTGCCGTCTTCAAATTCCAAAGCATCTGTAAGCCCTGCGCCACAAAGGCTGATTACGGACTTTGCCTTGTCTACCATTGGTTGAAAAACAGGGTGAATAGCAGGTGCACCAAGAGAACCTACATATGTTAGTGACACACCGTATTCTAACAGCGCGTTAGACAAAATTGGTCCATTGCCCCCAAGTTTTGTTTGCACAGGTACAAATTCGATATTTGCACTAAAACCGGCAGCTTTACTTATACGCTCGCCAAACTCTGCAATTGTGTTAACCCGGGTGTAATTTTGAAAATCCTGACGCTTATCCACCACGTGAATAATTTCGTCTACAAATCCATCTAGGCCAATAATCATGTTTAGGTCAAAGCCTTTTTTTGCCTTTAATTTTTCCGGCAATGCTTGTACATTTTGCATTTTTATACGCTCCTTTTTTATATGGGGTTAATTTGTCTTCTATTACTATTTTACCAGCTGCGGTGACAACGTCAATGACTTTTTTTGAATATCTAACCACGTAACGCAGCAATCATAGATTGCTTTAAATCATACAGTTTTTGTGATAAATCCACAGGCATTAAATGGGGCTTAAATAATCGCTTGTGTTCATCCCAAAGGGTATCTCGCTCAAGCGCAGCATATGCGCATATTTCAGACACAGTTAAGGTTGGATACACACATTTTCCATCTTTAAACACAGGCTGCATAAGTTCACGTACTATAAATTCGTCCTTTTTAAGTGTCATGCGCTTCCATGTGGCAATGGGGTCGAAAATGGTTAAATCTTCTTTATTGTCTAACTGCTCCTCTGCCAAGGCAATTAAATCAGCTTTCATTTTGCCAGATTCTCCATCGTACAAACGAAATATTTTTTTAACCCCAGGATTAGTTACCTTTATCGGGTCTTCCGAAAGTTTTATTTTATGCTGCCATTCACCGCCATCTGTAGACAGTGCCGCCATTTTATATACGCCGCCAAATGCAGGATATTCTTTCGATGTGATAAGATGGGTGCCCACGCCCCAAAGGGAAATTTTTGCCCCTTGGTTTTTAAGGTCGGATATTAAATATTCATCCAAGTCATTTGACGCAGATATAAATGCATCAGCAAAACCTGCCCCATCCAGCATTTTTCTTGCCTCTTTAGATAGATATGCAAGATCGCCGCTATCTAAACGAATACCGTAGTTTGCCAACATTATGCCCTTGGCACGCATTTTTTCAAATACTTTTATTGCATTTGGCACGCCAGACCTTAATGTATCATAGGTATCTACAAGAAGAACACATGCTTGAGGATAAAGCTCCGCATAATATAAGAAGGCTTCCAATTCTGTATCAAAACTCATTATCCAGCTATGGGCATGTGTGCCACGTACTGGCACATCAAACATTTGCCCGGCAAGTACATTACTTGTAGCAGAGCAGCCACCAATCATTGCGGCGCGTGCACCATAAACCCCTGCGTCGGGGCCTTGAGCTCGGCGCAATCCAAATTCTAAAACCCTGTCGCCTTTAGCCGCCCAGCACACACGCGCAGATTTTGTTGCAATCAAGCTTTGGTGGTTGATTATATTCAGTATTGCAGTTTCTATAAGCTGAGCTTCCATAAGCGGCGCGACGACTTGTAAAAGCGGCTCTCCTGGGAATACAACCGTACCTTCAGGCACGGCGTAAATATTGCCAGAAAAACGAAAGTTTTTCAAATACTCCAAAAACGCCTCGCCAAATGTACCGGTAGAGCGAAGATACGCAATATCATCATCTGTAAAAGATAACTCATTTATATAGTCTATAACCTGTTGAAGTCCTGCGGCAACCGCGTATCCATTGCCACATGGGTTCTCCCGGTAAAACATATCAAACACCGCAACCTGTTTGCGCCCGGTAGTCACTTGGTGGTGATGATAGGCCTGCATCATAGTTAACTCATAAAAATCCGTTAGTAATGTTAGATTTCTCAAACTATCTTCTCCTTTAAAATAACTTCATACTAAGAAAGAGTATACTTTTTCCACCAAAAGCGCAAGGTATTAATGGTGATAACTTTGAAAAAGCTATGTATTTGCATTTTTAACCTGGCACTTCGCTGCCATCATGACCAAATCTTTGAGCGCGCCGCTGGCCTAACCTATCGCGTTATGCTGGCATTCTTTCCGTTTTTGATATTTCTAATGTCCCTTCTTGGCACAATTGACATAGACGAATCTGCAATAATTGAAGGATTATTTTTTGTATTACCTGGGGAAATTGCAACCCTGGTTGCAGAGTTTTTACACGAACTTGGCGAAAGCAGCAGCACCGGACTGATGTCTACCGCCCTATTTTTTAGTGTATATAACACATCCAATGGTTTTAGAGCAATTGTACGTATTACAAACCGTGCCTACGGTATAGAAGACCGGCGCGGTTTTGTCTCACAAGTATTGATAAGCATCCTGCTCATGCTCTTATTTTCCACAACACTTATTGTAATGCTTGGATTACTGGTGTTTAGACACCAAATTTGGATGCTGTTTTTCCCATATGGGTCAGAACTTTTGTTTTCTATTGCAAGCGGAACAGGCGCGTTAATTATACTTGTACTGGTAACAAGCATTATTTACAGGCTTGCAAGTGCCAAACCTATACCTTTTAAATATATACTGCCAGGCGCTGTATTTACAGTGCTTGCTTGGGTGGTAGTCAGTGCTGTTTTTGGCTTTGCTATTTCTAATTTTACAAAATATCCGGCGATTTATGGGAGCATCGCAGGCGTGTTTATTTTAATTTTATGGCTTAATATTGTATCGGTTATTATGCTTATCGGAAACGAAGCCAATGTTGTGTTTAAGGAATATTATTGCAAGTACACGTTATAGCTCTTTAAATTATGCTATACTGTATGATAGAATTTTTTTCAGTTGGTAACAGATTGCTACCAACTGAAAAAATTTATTTAGCCATCATTCCTACATAAAGGAGATCCTATGCATACCTTATCTGCAAAATTAACATTTTACATCCCCCATGCCGCATCCCTAAAAGATAAACGCCAAATATGCCGCAGCATGATTGATAAGTCCCGGAAAAAGTTTAACGCATCCATTGCCGAAGTAGAAACTCAAGATATATACCAAACCCTAACAATCGGCATTGCCGTTATTTCAGGCTCATTTTCCCATGCACAAAATTCCATAAACGAAATTATCCGTTTTATGGAAACCAATACCGATGCCGACTTAATGGACATAGAAATGTAAAGGATTTATACCTGCCCAAAGATATCTCCTTAATTGATCCTTAGTTGAAAGGAGCAGAATCAACCATGACAATATTCATAGATGCCGACGGATGCCCGGTAGTAGACATAACCATAGGGCTGGCAAACCAAGCAAAAGTAGACTGCATAATCATTTGCGACACATCCCATATATTTGAAAAACCCGGCGCAAAAACAATAACCGTATCAACCGGAAACGACAGCGTAGATTTCACATTAGTAAACATGCTTACAAAGGGAGACATTGTTGTAACCCAAGACTATGGGCTTGCCGCCATGTGCCTTGCCCGGGGCGCAATGCCCATAAACCAAAACGGAATGGTATTTGACAACAGCAATATCGACAGCTTGTTAATGCAGCGCCACACTGCAAGAAAAATCCGTATGGCAGGGGGCAGATTAAAAGGCCCCACAAAACGCACACCCAGCCAAAACCAAGAGTTTGAGAAAAAATTACAGAGGTTGATAGAGGATGCAAACAAGCAGGTTATTTGAAATAATATATATCCTACTAGACAAAAAAAGTACAACCGCCAGAGAACTGGCGGAACATTTTAGCGTATCTACAAGAACAATTTACCGAGACATAGATGTACTAAGTCTGTCGGGCATTCCCATATACACAGAAAAAGGCAAAGGTGGCGGAATCGGCCTTTTATCCAACTTTGTACTAAACAAATCCATCTTAAATGAGCAAGAACAAAACGACATTCTATCCGCACTACAAGGGCTGCAGGTTATTAATGCCACAGGAACGGATCAAATTTTACAAAAACTCTCTACGGTTTTTAATAAAAATGTAACCCCCTGGGTAGATGTAGATTTTACAAGCTGGAGCTTCTCCGGCGGAGAAACTTTTTACGGATTAAAAGATGCTATTTTACAACGCAAAATAGTACAATTCGACTACTTTAGCACATATGGCGAAAAAACCACCCGCCATATCGAACCCATCCAGCTATGGTTTAAATCAAAAGCCTGGTACGTAAAAGGATACTGCCTAACCAAACAGGATATACGCCTATTCAAACTCACCCGCATACGCAATTTAACAATTACAAATGAATACTTCCCAAAACGCGAACTGCTAGCAATAAGCGAAAACAGCAACAACAATAAGCACAGACCAGACGTAACACTAAAACTCAAGCTCGCACCAGAAATGACATACCGCATGTATGACGACTTCGAAAACGGCGAAACCCAGCCCGACGGAAGCCATATCGTATCCGTAACCTGGCCTGAAGATGAATGGCTTTACGGATTTATACTTTCCTTTGGAGAACACGCAGAAGTTCTCGAACCACCACACATAAAGGAAATTATAAAATCAAAAGCCGAAAAAATTTTAAAAAAATACAAATAAATTGTTTTCCGTAGATTTCCGCTTTCATTACTAAACAAAACAAGCTATAATGCAAAAGTGTATGTTGAAAGCCCAACCGGCTTGCACACCAAACTATTTGTGCGCACAGCGCGTACCCGCAAGAAGGCGGGCGGCCTGAAGAGCCGTTTTCGCGCAGCGAAAATACTGAGCGCACCCGCAACGCAGTGAGGAAGCGTAGCAAGGATTCATTCCTTGCAGAGCGGTGGGGTTTGGCATACTCCAGCGTAGCTGGTGACGCAAAGCGTCAGGCCGCCCGGTATACACCGCCAAAGGCGGCAGTGCGCTAGCACTAGGCCACCCGGTCAGCACGCTTGCGTGCGAGAGGGGGCAGAGTCCCATTCTAAAAGGAGGAATAAAGATTTGAGTACATATAAGTTAGGAATTGACATTGGTTCTACAACCATTAAATTAATTGTTGTAGATGCAGAAAACAGTTTTATTTTCCATCGTTATCGTCGTCATCATTCAAACATAAGGGAAACTTTGTTAGAACTTGCGGCAGAGGCCATGGAGGAGCTGGGTCAATTTTCCTTCACAGCGATGATTACAGGCTCCGGCGGGTTATCCCTTGCAAATTGGGTTGGCGTACCCTTTGTGCAGGAAGTGATTGCCGTGTCCGACGCAATTTCTTTTGCCGCACCAGAAACAAATGTGGCTATAGAAATTGGCGGCGAGGACGCAAAAATCATCTACTTCTCAAACACAATAGAACAGCGCATGAACGGTATTTGCGCAGGGGGTACAGGTTCTTTTATAGACCAAATGGCAAGCCTTTTAGACACAGATGCCGCCGGGCTTAACGAACTTGCAAAAACACATCAAGTAATTTATCCAATTGCAGCCCGCTGCGGCGTATTTGCAAAAAGCGATTTACAGCCCCTTATAAATGAAGGAACTTCTCGTGCAGATTTGGCCGCCTCTATTTTTCAGGCAATTGTAAGCCAAACAATCAGCGGACTGGCCTGCGGCAAGCCTATCAGAGGCAACGTAGCATTTTTAGGAGGCCCACTACACTTTTTATCCGAACTGCGTTCTCGTTTTGTAGACGTATTAAATCTGTCAAATGATGAAATTGTCGAACCGGAAAATTCTCACCTATTTGCGGCGTTAGGTGCCGCAATTCGTGCCGAAGGCGAAGGCACAACCCTTGATATCGCAACACTTTTGAACAACCTAATGGGCGTACAGGAACTCCCTTTCGAAATGGCCCGCCTCGCACCACTATTCACAAACCAAGATGACTTTGCTAAGTTTCGCGCACGCCACGCACAGTATGTTGTCCCGCGCGAAAACCTATCAAACTATACAGGTGACTGCTATTTTGGGCTTGACGCCGGCTCCACCACAACAAAAGCAGCCCTTATAAACGCGGATGGAAAACTGCTGCACACATTTTATGAAAGCAACGAAGGCAACCCCCTTAACGTAGCCCGCAAGGCACTAACAGAAATTTATGAGAAACTGCCAACAGGCGCCAATCTACGCTATTCCTGTGTTACAGGTTATGGAGAAAAACTGCTCCAAACCGCCCTTGGCATAGACATGGGGGAAGTCGAAACCGTGGCCCATTACCGGGCAGCAGCATTTTTTGACCCCAAAGTCGACTTTATTTTAGATATCGGCGGGCAAGACATGAAATGTATCCGCATTAAAAACGGCATAATCGATTCCGTTTTACTAAACGAAGCATGTTCCGCCGGTTGCGGATCCTTTTTAGAAACATTTGCAAGCTCCCTAAACCTGCCAATTGACGTTTTTGCAGAACAATCCGTATTTGCACAAAACCCTGTAGATCTAGGCTCTCGCTGTACCGTATTTATGAATTCCCGGGTGAAGCAAGCACAAAAAGAAGGCGCACCAGTTGCAGATATTTCTGCAGGGCTTGCCTATTCTGTAATAAAAAACGCATTGCAAAAAGTAATAAAAATCACAGACCCTTCACAAATGGGTAAAAACATAGTTGTACAGGGCGGCACCTTTTACAACGAAGCTGTTCTTAGAGCCTTCGAAATTGTAAGTGAACGCGACGCTATCCGTCCAGATATTGCAGGGCTCATGGGCGCATTTGGCGCGGCACTTCTCGCCCGAGAAAATTACCGTTCACACCACGCAACAACACTGCTTTCACCAGAGGCACTTAAATCCCTCGAAATTAAAGCAACATACAGCCGCTGCAAAGCATGCGAAAATAATTGTTTATTGACTATAAACACATTCACAATTAGCAACGCGCAGGCAGACAAACTCCGCTTTATTTCCGGCAACCGCTGCGAGCGCGGCCTTGGCAAAGAAGCTGCAAACGCCGATCTGCCAAATCTCTTCGCCGCAAAATACAACCGGGTTTTCAATTACACTTCTCTAGAAAAAGAAAATGCTCCCCGGGGTACAGTAGGCATTCCCCGGGTACTAAATATGTACGAAAACTACCCCCTATGGCATACATTCTTCACAGAACTCGGCTATCGCGTAGAACTATCCCCTCGATCATCACGCAGTTTGTACGAACTTGGCATGGAGTCCATTCCAAGCGAGTCCGAATGTTACCCTGCAAAAATAGTACATGGCCATGTAATGGCCTTAATAAAGCAAGGCTGCAACTACATTTTTTACCCCAGCATAACCCACGAGCAGCGCATAATCGAAGGCACAAACCAATGCTTTAACTGCCCGATTGTAACCTCATACCCAGAAAACATCAAAAATAACGTAGAAGAAATTGCAGAGCTAAACATAAACTTCCACAATCCTTTCTTAAATTTAAACCATACAAAAAGCGTAGAAGACGAGCTTATAAAAGAATTTCCGCAAATTCCATCACAAGAAGTAAAGGCCGCACTCGCAAAAGCAATTGCAGAGCAGGAAAAATATCGTGCAGATATCAGAAAAATGGGTGAAGATGCCGTACTATACATCGAACAAAATAACATCCCTGCCATCGTTTTAGCAGGCCGTCCATACCACATAGACCCGGAAATTAACCACGGTATCCCCGAGCTCATCTCATCATACGGCATTGCTGTTTTAAGCGAAGATTCTATTTACCACCTAGGCGAGGTCGAACGCCCTCTTGGCGTCTTAGACCAGTGGACATATCACTCACGCCTATATGCTGCAGCATTTTGGGTACGCACCCGCACAGATGCAGAACTTGTACAGCTAAACTCCTTTGGCTGCGGGCTAGACGCCGTAACCAGCGACGAAATACAAGAAATTCTAGACAATGCAGGCAAAATTTTCACCCTGCTTAAAATTGACGAGGTGAGCAACTTAGGTGCCGTGCGCATTCGCATACGTTCTCTTTTTGCCGCCCTTGCAGAAAGGCGCGCCCGCGGCGTGCTTGTACGAAAACCCAAACCACGTAAAAACCGCGAAGTTTTCACAATGGAAATGCGCAAAAACCACACCATTCTATGCCCGCAAATGGCACCAATACATTTTGACATACTAAAAGAAGCCTTTATATCAAGCGGGTACAATTTAGTTCTCATGCCCGCCATGGACAAAGACGCCATAGACACTGGATTAAAATATGTAAACAACGACGCCTGCTACCCTGCGTTAATTGTAGTAGGACAAGTATTAAACGCTTTATTTTCTGGCAAGTATGATTTAAACAATGCATCCATTTTCATGTCCCAAACAGGAGGCGGCTGCCGCGCAAGCAACTATGTGGGTTTTATCCGCAAGGCACTTGCAAAGGCCAACATGGAGCATATCCCGGTTGTATCCCTAAACGCCGGCGGCATAGAGAAGAACCCTGGCTTAAAATACACACCTGCTATGATAAATAAAGCCTTACAATCCCTCATATACGGCGATTTACTATCACGGCTTTTATATCGCACACGCCCATATGAAGAAGTTGTAGGCAGCGCAAATGCTTTATACGAAAAATGGAACGAGATATGCAAAAAAGCAGTACACCACGCTAAACGCAGCGAGTTTAAGCGTAATATTTACGCCATGGTAAATGAATTCGACAACCTGCCATGCACAGACACAACCCTGCCACGGGTAGGCGTTGTTGGCGAAATTTTAGTAAAATACCACCCCACTGCCAACAACGACATTGTTACCGTTTTAGAAAACGAAGGGGCGGAAGTTGTAGTACCCGACTTACTAGATTTTGTTCTATACTCCTCCTTTAACCAAACCTTTAAAGCCGAGCATTTAGGCGGCAGCAAGAAAGCAAAAATCGGTGGCAATCTAGCCATTTGGGGTATAGAACTTTACCGCAAACACATGCGAAAAGCACTCGAAAAAAGTCGCAGATTTGTTGCGCCAATGCCAATTAACGAACTTGCAGAACTGGCAAAACCAATCGTATCCCTAGGCAATATGACTGGTGAAGGCTGGTTTTTAACCGCAGAAATGATTGAGCTAATCCATCAAGGCGCAAGCAATATCGTGTGCGCTCAACCATTTGCCTGCCTGCCAAATCATGTAACCGGCAAAGGCATGATAAAAGAACTCCACAGGCAATACCCTCAAGCAAACATAGTTGCCGTGGATTACGACCCCGGCGCAAGCGAAGTAAACCAGTTAAACCGTATAAAACTCATGCTAAGTGCAGCACTACGCAACACAGAACACAAATCGGATAAAAAGGAAAAAGAACTCGTGTTGTAGATGTACAAAACCTGATAGCAAAAAAAGCGAGATGGGAAACCGCAAATAGCGATTTCCCATCTCATTTTTATATACTCAATCTTTACTTACCTAAAAACGCATCGACTACTTCCGGATCTTTCCAGCGCAATCCCTTTCGATCCATTAGGCCAAACAATTCGCCCTTACCTTCAAATATACCATTGTCCCACCATACCCCAGGTATGCCTAAATCTCGCAATTTTTTAGAAAAATAAGTGGACCACGCTACACGCGCCTCAAGATTATTTTTATTTCGCGCAGCACATTCCCCAATAATAACTGGAATACCACGGCTCACAAAATATTTATCTACCCGCTCAAGCGCTTCGTCCAGTTCTCGGGTTTCTTCTTTATTATTGGGGTCAAAAGTTACGCGTGTTTTGTCTTCATGGATTGCAAAGTTAAATGGCTCGTAGCAATGGATAGATACGATTGTATTCTTATCTGCAGAGTCAGGCACTTCAAAATCACCCATAGCAACATCCGCAATTGAAGCCGCATAATTTGGCACCATTAGCATACGCGTAGGGTTATTACCCCCAGAACTCCGTACGGTTTCCATAAATACCTTATTCCACTTCATTACCACTTCTCTGCCTTCTTCGTCGCCACCATTCCATTCTACCGGTGTGCCATTTTTGCGCGGCTCATTCATCGCTTCAAATATAAGGCGGTTGTCATAGTCGGCAAAACGTTTGGCAATTTGCGACCATACAGCCTTTAATTTTTCAGCCGCCACAGGATAATTTTCGTAAGAAGTAAATAACCAGTCTTCATGGTGTAAATTTAATATTACAGTAAGACCGTTATTTATACCGTAATCAACCACCTCTTGTATACGATCCATCCATGGTTTTTTTATTATGAAATCTGGGCCAGGACCAATTTGCTTGCGCCAGCTTGTTGGTAGGCGCAAAATACCAAAACCGGATGATGCAACCAGCTTTATCATGTCCTCAGTAGTAATGGGATTAAACCACGATGTTTCATGCAGCTCCGGCGATGGGCTTTCTACCTCCGGGTTATGCTCTTCCGGTATGGCATCCAATGTGTTGCCCAAGTTCCATCCATTAGATAAATTTTTTACAAATTCCAATGCTGTCATCTCTAGTCCTCCTTATATTGTGTAAGCAAATGCATTTTATCACACTCAGTATATTTTGACAGGGTGTTTTCACCCACATCCTTTTTCCCATTGTCAGATGATGGCTTGCCAACTATCTCAGGTAATTCGCCTGTGTCGGTGGGGTTTTCTGAATTTTCAAGATACTGCCCATCGTTTAATTTGCAGTCATCCTCATCTGCTATATCTGTTTCACCAACTTCTTCACAGATATCTTCCGGCGCAACCATATCTGGCGCGCCTAATGCCATAGCACCAGATATCCCAGCAGAATCAGGACGATATACAGTGATGTTGTCTATGAAAACATTTGCATTTCTATCCAAGATTCTGAAAACAACTTGCCCATTATGAGGCGCATTATACTGCATCCCCGGATCAATGGTAGACACATTTACATCTGTAATGGTAAGTGATATGGAAAATACGCCGTCTACAATGCTTGATGCATTAAAATACACAGCCGGAGCCAGCCAGTTACCGGCTTGCATTCTGAGTATATTTCCGCTGCCAATTGTACCGCTCAAACGACCAGATACAGTAACAACATCACCAGCTTGGAATTCTGTGGCCCCCGGATTATGGCTGCCAAAACTATGCAGAATATTAATTCTATCATTATCTTGACTGTTTCTACCAGTAAAGGCAAGATAATTTCTGCCATCTGTTCGCTCGTTTACTGTCATAGTCGCAGCGGCAAGGTCATTATTAATCCGCAAGAACGGACTAAACTCGGCAGCAGTTATTGGCCCCAATGTTAACGCATCAAAGAAGCTGTCTTGCAAGGTCCAATGGAAATCCAGATTTTCATCCGGCGGGTAAACTGGAGGACCTCCCCCGCCATTATCATTACCATTGCCAGCATCCGGCCGGTATATTGTAATATTGTCTATAAATACATCTATACCCCTATCCGTGATTCTAAAAGCAATATTGGCGTTGTGAGGCGCGTTATACTCCATCCCCGGATTTACATTAGACACATCACCTGCCGTAAGCGTGTGTGATATTGAGAATATTCCACCAACAAACGGTTCTATGCCAAGATATGTCGCCGGGCCATTCCAGTTACCAGCGTGCATTCTTAAGCTATTCTCCCAAGGGTTACCTGCCCCCATCGTATCACCTAAACGGCCTGATACTGTAATAACATCCCCTGCCTGAAACTGGAACGCGCCCGGGTTATGGCTGCCAAAGCTA
>Ga0131853_10010642_pt1 | contig 16818 bp, 14 predicted proteins | sample TergutLab28metaG_FD_92764 | JGI IMG/M metagenome (GOLD analysis project Ga0131853, IMG submission 92764) | Labiotermes labralis P1 segment gut microbial communities from Petit-Saut dam, French Guiana - Lab288 P1 (version 2) (version 2) | ecosystem: Host-associated > Arthropoda: Insects >...
CCAGTCCATATACCCACATCCCACCTCCTGGAGATTCATCCTAATATTATCCACCCATCTACGCCTAGGTCTCCCCAGTGGTCTCTTTCCCTCCGGTTTCCCCACCAAGACCCTATACACCCCATCTCTCTACCTATACGCGCCACATTCCCAGCCCATCTCATTCTTCTCGATTTTATCACCCGCACAATATTGGGTGACGAGCACAAATCATTTAGCTCCTCGTAATGCAGTCTCCTCCATTCCCCCGTTACCTCGTCCCTCCTAGGTCCAAATATTCTCCTTAACAACATGTTCTCAGACAACCTCAGCTTCCTTTCCTCCCGCAATGTCAGCGACCAAGTTTCACACTCATACAAAACAACAGGCAAAATTATACTTCTATATATCTTGATCTTTAAATTTTTGGATAGCAAGCAGGAAGACAAAAGCAACCTATCTAACACTCTTGCAAAAAGCATTTACTTCTTGAGTAAACTAGGGAGTGGTCTCACTGAAGATGGTGTAACAAATAGGGAAACACGTAGGAGTTAACTGATGATAAATATATGTATTTAATATATTAAGGGTATTTAGTTTGAATAAAAAGAAAAAAATGACTGCAAAAATGCACGGAGTTGAATGCTTCAAAATAACTAAAGCCGGTAACAAAAGTAAATATTGATGCTTTTTGTGATATTATCTTACCATTTTCACTTGATGTAATTGCTACCTTTGCCTTGTGGTGTTGTCGGTCACAGGTTTGATAGTAGAATAAGTCTTCACTGGTGTGTTTCTTTCGTGGTTTTACCTGACACATAATTGAGTGTATATTTGTACAGTACGATAAAACGTATGCACTACGAAATATCTGATTACAGTCACGAACATATGTTAAGATGCTCGTACCGAACATATGTTAAGACGCTCGTACCGAACATATGTTAAGACGCTCGTACCGAACATATGTTGAGACGCTCGTACCGAACATATGTTAAGACGCTCGTACCGAACATATGTTGAGACGCTCGTACCGAACATATATTAAGACGCTCGTACCGAACATATGTTAAGACGCTCGTACCGAACATATGTTAAGACGCTCGTACCGAACATATGTTAAGACGCTCGTACCGAACATATGTTAAGACGCTCGTACCGAAGACGCTCGTACCGAAGTAACCGGTCGATGATCGGACGTACGTGGATATAACATTTTTTTATTAAACACATTTGGCACATCTTCTACAGAACAACCTGTACTACACGGTCCGTGCGTCCGGAAAGCTGTGTGTCTCGGTAACTAAAGACGTAAAAATTCGTTTTAGGACAAAGATTCTGTGATATGCAAATCTGTTGTTCATAGCTTCGACTTCCAGTCACTTTCCTTTTTTGTCGCTTCTGGCACACTCGCGGAAAACTCACAAAACGAAACACTCCTGGAATTTGTGCAGTTTGCAGGATACGAATAGAATTAGTAACAAAGGGAAATCAAACTGAGATCGTAAACCCAGCAGAGACAATATCTGTCAGGTTAGTGAAAATTCCAAAATTCGACCTTTCAGTGACACATACCCGTTGCTCTCCATCAATATATATATATGGTCATTAATAAAACAGTCATGCACAGTACAGTATACAATTTATCCAGGTTACCAGTTTCGCTTACATCACGGCCATCATCACATTTATACACCGTCTAGAACTTACGAAATAATATACCCTAATCCGTTTGGATTATTTAATTTTTTCGTAAGTTCTAAACAATGTAAAAGGTAAAGTGATCCCGTTACAGGCCCGGTGTGGCCCAGAGGGTGGGTAGAGATATAGCTATACTTTTCCATGACCGCGGCACTAGAAGGGGGTGAGTGGTCAGCAGCACGCCCCGGCCGCACTTTACCTCCGGGAAAGACCCGGTACCCAACGTACAGGAGGCTGGGTGGGCCCCAGGGCCGTTCTGGACGGGCGGAGTATCTCGTCCCCACCGGGATTCGATCCCGAACCGTCCAGCCTGTAGACAGTCGCTATACCGACTGAGCTATCCAGCCCTCTCTAAACAATGTATAGGTCTGAAATAGCCTGGATGTAGACCGAAAGTTGTAACATAGATAAATTATTTACTGTGGTATGTGTGACTGTGTAATAAATTAATATATATATTGGGAAATTCGACTATGGCGCTGTTGTAAGTGTATGGGAAAAAGAAGAAACAAACATCACAGACTTTTCAGTATGAACACGCTATTAAGACGTATTAAGACTATAACCCTTGTCTGAATACGCTCTGTCGATTCCCATGATCTGACTGGATATATTTTTCGAAAGCAATGTTCTTGATGTTATGCGGTTATCTCAAAAGGGCAAAAGCAGACTGAATGTGTAGAGGGAAGTAGCTTTCCGTGACGCTAATACCGAGTTCAATGCGGCGAAGCAGGTTGATTGGTAAAACGATCTCGTCCCACCTGAGTGAAAAGTGATGCTAGAGGCGCGGACCAATACTGAACACAAGAACGACATAACGGGGGAATGGAGGAGATTGTATAACGAGGAGCTAAATGATTTGTACTCCTTACCCAATATTGTGAGAGTGATAAAATCGAGAAGAATGAGATGGGCTGGGCATGTGGCGCCTATGGGTGTGGAGAGGGGGGTGTATAGGGTCTTGGTGGGAAACCGGAGAGAAGGAGACCACTGGGGAGACCTAGGCGTAGATGGGTGGATAATATTAGGATGAATCTCCAGGAGGTGGGATGTGGGTATATGGACTGGATTGGGCTGGCTCAGGATAGAGACAGCTGGCGGACGATTGTGAGTGCGGTAATGAACATTCGGGTTCAGTGAAATGCGGGGAATTTCTTGACTAGCTGCAAACCAGTTAACTTCTCAAGAAGGACTCTGCACCATGGAGTAAGTAAGTAAGTATTATACACCGATTTAAAAATATTTCAAAGTTTTTAACGGTTTCTTCGCAAAAGTTTTTTAGACGTTTCCTGGCACAAACCGGTAAGACCACTTTCTGTTGCTGCGTATAAAACTCGTTTGTTATGTTTGAACTACAATCGGTTGCTGTTGGTTGTGATTTGTATAATCGATACTGCTGGATTAAAGTGTAGAATACTCCTGGCGAAAAGGCTGTAGTCATTAAATCAATGCCTAGTATTTACAAGAACCAGTCATACTGAAATCGGATCATCTTCACTGTAGTCAATATTCTCTGCTACCTTAACCACTGTGCTACCGCGGTCCCCATTTTATGGAACACAGCAATATGATAAGAACATGTAGCACGCACACAGACACACAAAATTTCTAAAGAAAAATTCTGAGGAGGAAGAATAGCAGGCTACGACGGACAGAATAACTGGTCGTCAGGGTCCACAAGAGACTTTTTTTATTGACTAGACTGCTTAATTAATACAATATGCGCCTATATTTATCAATTATCTGAAGATTTATAATGAGTATATAAATTAATTACCGCGGTAGCACAGTGGTTAAGGTGCCGTGCTACAAATCCGAAGGGCGCTGGTTCGATCCCAGCTGGTGTCATTGGAATTTTTCATTGACATAAAATCCTTCCGATCGCACTATGGCCCTGGGGTCGACTCAGCCTCTAATAGAAATGAGTACCAGGAGCATTTCCTGCGGGTAAAGGCGGCCGGTGTGTAAGGCTGATAACCTTACCAGTATCCTGTGCCGTTTTTATGAAATCTGGGAACCTTAACTTCCTGTAACCCTCTGGGCCACTCCAGGCATGTAACGGGACAGCTTTACCTTTTTATAAATATCTTATATGTACATTTAGCAATGTCTCATTGAAATGTAAGACGTTTAGAAGGATAATAATGTTCCTGTCTTTCTACAAACAGTCCCCACTTAAAAACAAATTATTTCTTTGATTTATTTTCTAAACTATTAAAAATTAGGCGAGGATGATGCATATTTCCTCTGTATTCTATTCAGTAAACTAAAAGCGGTAGACCTCCTTTCAGTACAACTAAAATCAGCCAAAATTCCGTGACTTTTAACAAAAATGCTGCAGAAAGTGGGCAGCGTCCAGTAACTGTCGTAATAAGCTGACCACCTAGATGATTTGTCTTGGAAAAATCTACTGCTTCTATATTTTTTAAAATGCCTCCATGAATCCTAAGTGCCAGTCCCAACGTAGGACAATAGAAAACGAACGCCAATAAGCAGCGCGGAAAGAGAAGTAAGACAATAATTTGGAAGAGGAGATAGCGGAAAGGTAACTAATCTGAAAAGATATGAATAAAATGACCATACAGAAAAAGCACTGAGGTTGAACGAAAGTTGTAATATTAAGTAAGATCATCAGGGTGCTTCTTAGGGCAACAAGCTTATGTTACCGTTGTCATGAAATTCTTTTCTTGAAAACATTTGTTTCCAGTTAGGAGAACGTTTTTAACATCAAAGGAAGGAAAGGCGTGGAATGTAAGGAGTTAAAGGAACACTGGCAAAGAATCTGAAGCAAGAAACATTTGACACAAAGACACTTCGAGTTACTGGATATGATAATAGACCCTTACAGAAGTACAAACTATTGACGGAGGACTTTAAGAGGAAACATCAGTAAAATCGAATATTTAGCGACATTCGACATCCAACCACATTAATTATAATTAAAAATATTAATGATAATAAATGGGACATTTATATTTGATTTGGTTCATGAATGGGCTCATTTTCACAGTAAAAAGCCACTAAAAAGTCTTGTAGATTAAACGCCATACACAAAGACACTGCGATTTACTGGAAATAACAATAAACCCTTACAGTAGTAGTAACTATTATCGGAGGACTGTGACAGGAAACATCAGTAAAATCGAATATTTAGCGACATCCGATATCCAACCCCATTAATTATAATTACAAATATTAATGATAATAAATGGAACATTTATAGTTGATTTGGTTTATGAATGGGCTCATTTCCACAGTGCAAAATCCACTGAACATCCTCTAGATTAAACGTCAAACAAATCTCTGCATTATAAACTTAAGGTTAAACTGTAAAGGTCTAAGAAGAAAATGGGGGGGGGGTGATTGGGAGAAGAAAAGTAAAAATATATAAATAGGCAACAAAAAGCAATGAAGTATTCTATGGTGTATTTCATTCACAATATTCTCACCAACATGTTTCAACCGGAATCCCGGCCGTCATCAAGGCGATTTTCATATTACCAGAACAAAATTAACCTTTGGACGCCTAATGTCAACTATAGTGGTCGTACCGCACCTCTAACCTCTAAAGTTGCATTTTATATATTTATTCAACAAATATAGGTACTGAATATTTTAAACATGGTATATACTCTCCGTTTTTTTCTGTTCAAAATGCAGTTTGTTTCATAATTCTAACGAATTTGGTTCCTGTATTATTCATATTTTATATACAGGGTGTGCTAAAATTAAAAAAAAAACATAATTCCGGCGCCAAAAGGTTAATGCACAGTAAATGGAACATATTAGAAAAAAAAGGTCAGTTTGTTGTATCAGCTTTCTGCGTCTTATAGAAACGTCCATCTTTATAGTCGCATTCTTCAACCCACAGCAGAAACGATTGTGGGATTTCATTCAATTGGCTCAACCAAGCGTGTCCGCCTGAACGTGTATCTTTCTCATTTATTATAACGTGAAATAAATTCATGTCAAAGGTGCGAAGAGTGCTGTACACATGTGCAGCACAGCTCAGATGGTTACAAGTAGCTCACTGCAGTAGATGACAGAATGAAATTAAATTTCACAAGAGAGATGGGTATCAACCCCCCTCTGCTCATATGTCTGCACCTGGATCCATAAGCCCACCAGTCTGCAGCCGCTAGAAGGTAAAAGAGCTGAGAACAAAGGGGATTAAACCCAACGAAAGAGATGTGAAAAAGGGAAAACAGAGAGACAGAGAGAGAAAGAGAGAGCGAGCGAAGGATGAATTTGATAAAAACGAAAGTTGAGGAACGGAAGATTGAAAAGATTTTGGGCAATGTAAGGCTTTATCCCGCTGTATTGACACTAATAGTCATGAATAACAAAAGGATGTAACTTCTGATGTACAAAGAGCTGTATAAAACACTTTGCGGGCGTATCTCCACGCAAGTTGCCACGTAATTTAATTGAAGCTAATAATGCACATGTCTTTCAACATTGTCACCTAGAAAAGATGGTAAGCTACAGACGTAATTTGATTTGTTTAATGCAGCAGTATATTTCACACTAAATCTCACGCTTCTGCAAGAATTGTGTCAGATTTATTTCTAAATTTCTTAGACAGAAGTTGTGTGAAACGGTTAGTTTAATTATTAATCATCCTGGTTGAGGAAACGTTAGGAAATTTGCAGCCTAAGGAGTAAGAAGCGCCTTTTAAAACCTCGTTACTTTTCGAGCTAACACACGTTGTATTGAAGGAGGACATTGCAATTCCACAAAGTACGCTCCAACACTCAGAGTAATAGAGCTGTTATGCATGTGCTGAAGAAATTACCCAAAGACTAGAGGAACAGATTCAAGGTTACATAACCTGGATATTTCATGTGGAAGAACAATAACCACCAAAATCGGGATATATGAATTGATTTTAAGTTTTTGAATTTACGTTTGATTCTATTGAAGCGAGAACACGTTTTAATTAATTTAGATTAACCTGTATTCTACATGACACCGAAGAAAAGCCTGTCAGTCCGTCCCTTCTCTCAGCACACAAAACTAGGCTGGAAAAAATCAAGATTTTAGAATAGATGTATGAGTTTTAACAGCCAAAAATTGTCTTACTAGTTGAACTCTTTATTTATTTATATATTTATTGGTACGTCACAGAGCCACATTGCATAAACAATAACTACAGTGCAAGATAATCAGGAAAAAGAGTTACATACATTAACGACTCGGAAGGAAGGGGTGTTAGAAGGTTTGATAGTGACATTCTTCTCGGTAGGTAGAAATAAACCCCCAAAAGTAGGCAGGTTATTCGGAAAGTAAGAACCGTCTGCGCATATCTCTCGCGCATCCTCGAGATTGTCACTCTGCGCATGTTAATTGACTTTCTCTATCAATTGAGAAGCCACAGACGCCATTTCGTGAAATTAGTGTTATGTTTATGTTTGTTCCTGTGCGTTAAACATGTTCAAGACAATTGAAGGGGTCGCTGACGGTGAAATACGTTCTGTTATTCCTTTTTTTGAACGTTAGGAATGTGCTACCAAGTGAGATTCATCACCAGATCTGTCAAGTGTATGGTGACAATGCGATGAGTGATGGCATGGTTAAGAAATGGGTTCGGATGTTCAGTGAAGGACGACAGAACGTGCACGATGAGGCGTGAAGTGGGCGTCCATCTTTGGTGAATGATGATTTGTTGCGTAAGGTCAACGAAAGAGTGCGTGACGACAAACTTTTCACAATTTCTGATCCGTCCCTGCACTTTCCTCAGATTTCAAGGACTCTACACTATGACATTGTCAGCAGTCATTTTGGTCGCAGGCGGCCGCATTCTATGAGGAGGGTATACAAAAACTTGTGCCCCGCTACGATAAGTGCCTCAATAATGGCGGCGAATATGTGGAAAAATAGTCTGAAGAATGTAGAATCTGATAAAAATAAAAATTGATACGAAACCTTACTCAATTTTGTTTTACACCGAAACGGTACTTACTGTCTGAATAAGCCTCGTACAAGTCAGGTTAGTTAGTATGTGAGCACAGACTCGATCCGAAGTAGGTACAATGCATTCTCACTACGAAGTTAGAGCAAGAGTGCTGCCCTTACAGAGTGAAATGCTGAAGGCTCTTCGGAACAACAAAAATGACACTAGTCGCAATAAAGCCTCAGCTCTGCAACACAACACAACAAATGTTCATTCTGTCAATATAGTGCATGAAACTTGCTGATTTGGACTAAGTTTGGTAGGGTGAAAACAAAAATGACAGCAGACTGTTGCACGCAGACCGTTTCATCAGTCCCCTGTTTATATACGAATAGAAGATAATCATTCATTCTTACAAACGCTAATTGTTGGGTTTGAAATAACTATACGTTTCAATTAGAATAAAATTTTCGCAAAATTGCGATAAACGACTATTAGGTTCGTCATGTCGGTCCGTGTGTCCATCCGCAAGGAACTACTCGGTTCCCACTGGACGGATTTCAATTAAATTTGATATTTGAGTATTTTAAAAAAAAGAACTCCATGATTCCTCTGACTGCCATGAACGTATGTGAAAGAGTGGAGTTACAGTTCCACAGATTTTAACCTCTCCACTCGACAGAGGTGGGTGTTTAACTTGACGCCCGGACGCTCTTCCGGAGGCGAAGCAACATCCGCTAACCACTGAAGAGGAAGCTGGCTAGCCTCCAGGGCCAGTCTCGAGGTTTCGAAGGGGAGAAAATGGGGCGTGTGAAATATTAGTTTATGTTGTCAAGTATTACAATCACAGGACGGAAATTACAGGATACAGATCACGTCAGAAACTTCGAAATGCCGGAAAAGTAACGTAGTGTACATACTGAAGAAAATAAACCACTAAGTGTAACCAGTGACTCACAATGACGTAGATTTGCATGCACGTGAAAGTTGGCTATCTAAGCAATACCAACTACCATGAATTTTAGCCAGATATTTTGTGTTATTTGTAAGGAAATCCAAGTTTACTGTTACTGCTGCCTGGTTAAAAAAGTAACTATAATTCTTATTTTAAATACTGGCTATGTCAGTCATCAAGCAATGAAGAAAACGCTGAAGATACTCATTTGGGTCCATCAAATGATACAAATCTTGAACAGTAAGGAATTAAAAAAAAAGGTTTTTTTCTGTTATCCCCACACGAATTTATCAGAAAGTTTGTTGTGCATATGTGATTATTTTTTGAGGTCGAGAACAACACATCTACACACACACACACACACACACACACCCCAAATTATTAGCACGTTTCCATGTATCAGTATTATCTGCAGAAATCTCTGGTAATTTCCTTCACAGTCTGACATTCACAGAATTTTATTTTTTATGTTTCTTTGAAGTGACGTAACGGAAGTTCCAGATTATGCAGGTACAAATTTCCTTCGACGCCGAAAATGCTTTAAAGCCTTTTGACGCTCACCCATGCATGGAATCCTAGCAAAATTAATTAGCAAATAAAATTTCATTACTCATACTAAAATAAGCATATTGGATAACAAACAATTTAGCCAGTACTTCCCTTATGTTTTTTAAGTCAAATCGACCCGTAAGTCATTACAACATCGCGAAGAGAACTATATGTTTGTTGTAAGGCCTCTGTGCTGCAGTACTTTTGGCAGTGACGGTACAGCTAATTTCGAAGTGAAGCTGCAGCTGCTTTCATTTATTTCGTTCGTGCCTGCGTGAGTAGGTGGGGTGGAGGCTGAGTACTGAATTGAAACACCAATGAGGTTAACATTGGGGTACGAGAGGTGCAATGGTGACTCAGCAATTATAGTTTTAATAGATGCAATGTAGTCACTACTGCCTACAACTGGGCACTGTCTTTGACTAGGCTGATATCATTGTGAAACAGAGCATGGCATAGACCAGTGTTTCTCAACGTTTTTGAGACCGCGGCCCGGTAAATTCTTTTTTCATAAGACGAGGGCCCTGTCCCAACGAATTTACTCGCAAATACCTTCCCATTTTGTTTAAGTTCATACATTAAACTAACATAAGTATTAATAAATTAATTATGGTATAATCATAAAGAGTATTAGTACACTTATGTATACGGTGTGGCATGTTGACAAATATAAAATTACATTTAAATTAGTTATCAATCACTGGACTAATGGACTAATGGAATATTGTAGCATATTGTAGTTTCCTCAGGCCAGCATCTGGGTCTGAGTTTTTCGACACATTCACGAATATTATTCTCCTCAGAATATTTCCACTATAAAACATTTATTCATGAAAACTGCTTAGAAGACTAAACTGACAAATTCCAGGAGAACCTCTAGCGGCCCGGTATAATTGATACCAGGGCCCGGTACCGGGCCGCGGCCCGGCGGTTGAGAAACACTGGCATAGACAACGACTTCTTTAAATCAAACTCTCTCCCCTTCGCAAGAAACAGGGTGGGGGCAAGGGGGGTGCAGTCAGTACAGTGACGGGCTATCGGCTAGTCGATTGACAAATCACGGTTAAACTCCCTGCAGCAACAAGAGATTTGTCTCTACTACAGACCGGATCTGGGACCCACCCAGCTTCTTGCTCAATTGGTACAGGGGGTTCTTTTCCGAAAGTAAAACTACTGAGATGTGAAGCTAATCGCCCCACCTACATCTAGTGCCTAGGTTAGGATGGGTGGAGCTAAAACTCCATTCCAAACTATCCTTTCATGGAGTACACCAAGATAAGTTTATGTTTATATCAGAAATATAATGAGCTAAAATGAAATTTTGTTTTGCTGACCGTGTATCCCTGTAAAATCTTGTCAATAAAGCCAACTTGGTGCACAATTTATTCTTAGTATATTTATCAACCTCTACATGCTTCGGGCGACTATGTGCCCAACATCAGGAGAAACAACTGTGTTTATGCGACACTTGGTACTTGTTACTCTGTGTGGATGACTGTCTGGTATGCAGGACCATATGCTCCTGCATACCAGACAGTCATCCACACAGAATAACAAGTACCAAGTGTCGCATAAACACAGTTGTTTCTCCTGATGTTGGGCACATAGTCGCCCGAAACATGTAGAGATTGATAAATATACTAAGAAAAAAATTGTGCACGAAGTTGGTTTTATTTACAAGAGCTAAAATGACTCTGTAATTGCCGTTAATAAGAGGCGGAAGAAAATACATACACTGCTGGAAAATTAATATTATAGCTATTTCCTACACTACTGTCCATATAGAGGTCCTTGGAACGAGAGAACATAAATTTTATAAAAGGCAAATCTTACGGCGTACCTGAATGCAGTGTAGCGGAGCTTCAGTACCACTAGTGATTTCGTACGCGTAATGTTGTTACGTACACCCTCTTAGTTTTAAATTATTATTTTGCATTACTGGGTTTTATTGATGATTATGGCAGGATATCGACCATAGACCAAATCTAGTTCGCCGTTAAATATTAAGATTTGAACATAACATAATAAAAATATGGGTTTCACATGTACACTTCGGATATAAATATTATTTTATAACAATTTGAAAATAATGTCAAGCAAATTACAACCCTGGACTAAATTTAAACTCTCTTAACACTAATTATGTGTCCTTAGCTAATTTTGATTGAAATTTTAAAGGTAGATTTAAATTTTCAAATTTTACATCGGTAGATATTTGTGGCCTCTGCAGTTCAGCTAAAATAATAATTGGGACCATCGACAGCACTAAATCATCACCTCTGCAAGAAAGTAATCCTGAAGACCGATTCACACATAGCATTCCGTGCCCACGCCACACACATGCCGTTCTCCTGCCATGCCGTGCGTTAACTCATTCATGCCATTTCGAGCCCCTGTCATGCTCCATCAGTGCCGTGTCCTTCGTGAAAGTCCGCGTGGTAGCCGGAAATATCCGAACTGCTAATCCAGCAGTTTAACAGATCGTCCTTTTTCTGGCGTGCTTCCATCACACTTTTCCTCGTCCATGACAAACCTTATTTGGTTTCACACTGGCCACCTGCATCTGAGATTGGTATGCGTCTGATAACAACGTTCGTGGAACTCCGGAAGAGGCCGAACGCGGGCAGGTAACCCACACGCTGTCTCTCGACGGACGTGCTGTGCCGTGGCCTTGAGATGAACGGCAAGGTCGGAGCATGGCATGGGCATGGAATGGCAAGTGTGAATCAGACAAGGCCGCACTGTGTAAATCAAATGGGGAAGACACTATCTAAACCCTTAGCGGCACAGCATGGCAGGGGAACGGCATAGGCGCGGTATGGGCACGGCATGCTATGTGTGAATCGGCCTTAACCCTCAAAAGGCCACCCTAGATATTAGGACGTAGAAGGTCACCTGGGGTCAAATGTGACTTCACCATGAAAGTGGTTATAACTAATGCTGGTTTTTAGTTCTTTTATTGTCAAATTAAAATACATGTCTGTTTACAAAAGAACAACAGTCTCACATCACTCAAATGACAACCTCATGTAACAATGACCTATTAACAATGACATGATTGTCATTTACCCTATACGCTATATGAATTCCGGTTATGTTCAATATTAATTTCTGTATTCAAGAATTTAAAATATGATAAAATGGTTTGAAGAAAAAGAAGAGTTGGGAAAACAAAGCAACTAATCAGATTCATCAGTTTCATCCTTATTCTTGCAAGTGTCACAAGTAACAATCATACTCATATGGTCTTTGCAGACGTAATGTCCACATCCTTTGCAGACAAATTGTGTCTTCACATCTCTACTGCTGCAAACATGACAGCGCCCTCGCTTTCTTCACATCGCCTCGTAGTCTTCAAGGTCCTGCATACTGTTTTCTTCAGAATTAGAGACAAATCCACACATGACTATTGCTGTTTTGATGTTCATAGGTAGCGAAGAAAGTTTGTATCGTTGTGTTACAAATGGTGTCACCAGATCATGCGCAATTCTGAGCAAAAAGTCTTTCCTTTTTATCTTCTTCTCAGGCTGATCTTTGCGCATGTTGTGTGCATATATGACCAATGCATTTACGGCAGCAATGTTGATCATGCCACAAACATTGCCATTGTCCATCTGCCAGTTGCTCCCTGTACCTTGCACACATTTGATCCAGCACGTCTACCTAACCATTTATTCTTTTACAAAATTCAATAATTTCAGGGTTTCCTGAATCGCTGCAGATTGCTGAATCATGATGGAGTGATGAAAAGTGGACAACTGATTTGTTCTTCTTTGGGACATATGACACATGACATATAACACAAGTGTGAGATCCTTGGTAAATCCAAAAATAGGTGAGTTTTCATCACGTTGCCTGGCAGGCTTGAACTCTTGTGGAATTTATCTCTTATTTTGCTTCATTGTCCCAACAAGTGTCAATGTTTTGTTTTTAAGTTGATTTGCAAGGTCAACAGACGTAAAGAAATTATCTGTTGTTACATTTCGCCCGCCTCTGTCCTGACCAGAAATACTCTTAACCAATGTGCAGACGACATCACTTGTCAATCCACGAGCTACTTCATTATTTTCTTCGCCCAAATACACTTTCTCATTCATCATGTATTTCGTGACACAATCACATCATCCAAATTTTGATTCCTTACTTGCTTGGTTTTGTCGGCATATATTGCCGGAATCCACTTCTTCCTCTGAAAGGAAGTAATTTTTCATCGATGCAGACAGCTGAATCAACCAAATACAATGATTTACACAAACCAATGAACTTGTCCCAAATTTCCCGAAATGCTGCCATTTTATCTTCCAAACGACGCTCAGTTCTTGTAGCTTTGTCGTCAAATCTTATCGCTGACAAGAGAAGATGCACTGTTATGTTCTCTCTGCGAGCTCGAGCAACTTTTGGAGGTGTCCTGCTCCAGGTAAAGTCCTGGCCTTGAAAAACGTTCGTCTCCTCGTCTGTGCTTTCTCCTGTTTCTGAATGCTCAACGCCTGCGTTTTCCGGCTGTCCATGGTCACTAATGTCAGCAACATCGTACAGAGAGTCAATATCACCATCAAGATCTTCCTCTGCAGCATCTTCTTCATCTTCTGAACCACTTAGACCAATATCATCAACGCTGTGTCTGTCGTCCTCGCTATCATCACTGTCAGAAACTAGACGACTGTCTCGTAATCGTCTAGAAATTGTTCAACGGAGGCCATTTTTATTCAAAATACTGGCAAAAGTTACTATAGTAGTATTTTATAGCACATTATCACCATAAAAATGCATAAAACTAAGTACAGAAAAACAACACGCGCAAGGCCACCTGGGGTCAAATGTGACCCCAGGTAAGGAAAATCGAAATTTTAGAAAAACGGTTATCACCAACAGCACAAAACTACTATGCCGACCTAGAGGACACTTGTCGTGACAAAGTCACGAAAGTTGGTGTCATTGTTAGATACAACAAAAAAGTTATCAAAAAAAAAACAAAAAAAAACAAAGGCTGTGGTCAAATTTGACCCCGGGTGGCCGTTTGAGGGTTAAGTAGCCCATTACCTCTTTGGAACAGTGTATGACAAGTTAATAATCCAATAGTTGGTCACTAATTTTCCCCTGTTAAATAAGAATTGAATATCTTTTATCATGTTTGCAAGAACGAGTCATGGGCTATCAAAGCCACAAATGTCCTGTTAAAACAAACGTACCTAAATTTTTAATGCACACTTTAGTATAGCGTGGTTTCTCAGAGAGTTTTGTAACGTTCAGATTCAAACTAAATTTGTGTAAAGGCAAACAACGTCACCAATCAATGCTATATATATAGTCAGCAGTTTTCTGTTATTTTTAACGACGCCAAATATTCTGTAAAACAAAGTAAGTTCATCTTAATGTGGTCCATTCCGCTGTGTTCACGTAAAGTAAATAAAATGCAAATCATTAAACCTAACCATCCTAATAAAATATCGTATTGTAATTTTAATAGCTTCAATTTTAAACAGTCGGTCCCAGTGGCCGCGCAGTCTAAGGCAGGGGTCTATGGTCGCTTGCTTGCTGGGATTGTGGGTTCGAATGCCGCCGGGGCATGTAATGTCTGTCTGTTGCGAGTGTTGTGTGTTGTACAGGTATAGGTCTCTGGGGCGGGCCCATCTCTTGTGCAAAGGAGTCCTACTGAGTGTGTGTGGTGTGTGTGTGTGTGTGTGTGTGTGTGTTTGTGTGAGAGAGAGTGTGTGTGTGTGTGTGTGTGCGAGTGTGAGTGTGTGTTTGTGCGAGTGTGAGTGTGTGTGTGTGTGTGCAGTGCGTGTGTGTGTGTGTGTGTGAGTGTATGTGTGCGAGTGCGAGTGTGTGTGAGTGTGAGTGAGTGAGTGCGTGTGTGTGTGTCAGAGTTCGAGCGTGTGTGTGTCAGAGTGCGAGTGTGTGTGTGTGTGTGTGCGTGTGCGAGTGTGTGCGTGCGTGAGTGAGAGTGTGTCATTGAATGTGATAAAGGTCAACAGTAACCTGTACAACTGGAATGTGTAGTTACACAGAAGTCAAGACTTCAAAACAAAGTATTGTGATTATTGTAACAATATACTAACTAATGTTAACAATGATACAGCTGACGGCAATGTACATGTAAAGCTGAGATCTAAATTTAGCATGTAAAATGTTGTTAATTAATTATACGTAATCTTTTAACATAACATTGCAATGCAGACTGACGATAGGTCAAAGTTGAGTAACCGTTCCTTGTTCTGACGTGTCTGTCCGTAATACATAAGTCTCTTAATAACACTGTAGGACGGTCACTTATATATGCTACTTAATGCAAAGTTAGTTAACTTGTTTCTTCTTAGAAATGGACAACGAGAACTTGAAGGTCGGGGATATTATTGATTAAATTTTACATTACACAATGCTGTCTTACTAGCTCATGTAATTCTGAACATACAGTAAATGGACAACGAGGTACTGCAGTTATGTCAATAATGAGCGAAGTACAAGCTAATCAAAATAAAACTGTATGTCTCTAACACTTCATATAAACCTTTACGCAGCCTAACATTTTTCGGGAAGCGATGTCGAAAATGAATGGCAATGTCTTATTAAGACGTAGGTAAAGGTAAAGGTAAAGGTAAAGCTCACCCTAGAAACGGCCACGAAGGCCCAGTGGGGGAGTAGAGGTACAGCTTTTTCTTTAACCTCGGCTCTAGAAGGGGTGGGTGGTGAACGCCACGCCCTTCCCGCTCTATGCGGTACCCATTGTATAGGAGGCTGGGTGCGCCGCAGGACAAGTCAGAGAGGTGTGAAAAAGCTCGCTGCAAACGGGATTCGATCCATGGACCGCCCTGCTCGTAGCGAGTCGCTATACCGACTGCACTATCCTGGCCCATTAAAAAGATGAATGTCCCTCTATATTACATATCAACATCGTCTACCTCATTAGGCTATTTTTACTGTCTTGAAACCGGCCGTTTACTGTTTAACAACAACTATGGTGCGCTTACTAGGAAAAGGAAGATAAATCAAATAGTCCTTACGGCATTTGAAGGGGGCCGCATTTAGTTTTACAAAACCTTTGTTTGGGTTTCGATAACAAATGGAAAATATATCCAGATGAAAATGCAATTCAGAATGCAATATTGCGTCAGTGGTTTGGCAGTTTTCAAAACACTATACATTATTATTATTATTATTACAAAAACCCGTACAGATACTAAAATGAAATTTTATAAAGTTGTAGCTAGACCATCACTACTGTGTGGCAGCGAAACGTGGGTAACCACGAAGAGAGACATGACTCGCCTAGAAGCTGCAGAGATGCGCTTTCTAAGAAGTGTTACGGGATACACAAGGCTGGATAAAATAAGAAGCGAAGTCATAAGAAAAGAACTAGAGATCTCTGCAATACAAGACGTGAGACTCAAATACAAACAAAACTGGATCAACCACCTTGAAAGAATGGACAACACCAGACTCCCGAAACACACCCTCAACCACAAACCCCGACGAAGAAGAGATCGTGGACGCCCCAGGAAATGATGGCAATGCGTCGATCCCGGAACAGGTCAAACGACCTAATCCATGCAGGAAGATGATGATTATTATTATTACTTTTTGAGGAAGCTCTCTTTCCATGGCTTTTCAATTCCAGGGCCAGTATACAGGGCGATTTTCTACCCCCCCCCCCCCCCCCCCAAAACGGGGGGCCAAAAAGGGTGCAGGGAAAGGAAAAATACGGGGTGCTGCGGGGGGGCAAAGAAAATCCCAAAATTTTTTC
>Ga0131853_10010643_pt1 | contig 16818 bp, 11 predicted proteins | sample TergutLab28metaG_FD_92764 | JGI IMG/M metagenome (GOLD analysis project Ga0131853, IMG submission 92764) | Labiotermes labralis P1 segment gut microbial communities from Petit-Saut dam, French Guiana - Lab288 P1 (version 2) (version 2) | ecosystem: Host-associated > Arthropoda: Insects >...
ATATACCCACATCCCACCTCTTGGAGATCTATCCTAATATTATCCACCCATCTACGCCTAGGTCTCCCCAGTGGTCTCTTTCCCTCCCGTTTCCCCACCAAGACCCTATACACCCCCCTCTCCTCACCCATACTCGCCACATGCCTAGCCCGTCTCATTCTTCTCGATTTTATCACCCGCACAATATTGGGTGAGGAGTACATATCATTTAGCTCCTCGTTATGCAATCTCCTCCACTCCTCCATTACCTCGTCCCTCCTATGTCGAAATAAAACAAGAAAATACCTACAAATAATTATAAATTCCTAATAAAAACAGATCACCGCTACAAGCACGTACTGTACTCTGTTCTAAAGTGCCAGCATTTGACGTATGAAGAAAATAAAATTTATATTTAAAAATACTTACTGATGACATTCGGTGATTTTTGTATTTGTATATATAATTTTGTATCCGCCGCAATTTCGATTTCACCGTCTCTAATAACAATTGTCATAACCTGTAGAAAGGGGTCGCTTTTATTTAATACGGTGCAATTCAGTTTAATTGGAAAATGAAATAATATAATGGCAGACAGAATTAATTCCGACTAACGCTGTATTCCCATCGTTACCGAATTACGTAAAAGTCAGTTTCGAATAATGGAATCTACTGCAAATACCAGTATCCTGGTATCGTCAACAGACGTATGGAGCATGAGTACAACTCAATCAACTTAATTGCACGTGTCGTTTAAAACAATATACATGTCGCTAAACTAATGTAACGCTGTCTAGCGGAACGAAAAGTATTCACATTCCATAGAGGTATGTCTCCTTTTGAATCGGGACGGCAGGTTTCGAAGCAAATCAAACAGGCGAAATAATTACATCAAACCTTAATTGCATTTCTCTGTTCATATGATTCGCGACATCATTTATCAACGACAAATATAAAGACTGTTATTAATTACTTTACACAATTGTTTTACAGCTCTCCCACACTCTCCAGTAGATCTAACCAGTCGCAGTATTATGTCTCCTGCTGGCAGACTACACATCGCCGTGATGTTCAATACGAGACACTAGAAAGTAATTTTACAAAATAATTTATTGGCCAACAATACTGAACAGGAACATGGTATATCTGTGATTATCTCGCCAGAACTGTACTGAAACATCTGAACACATGTAATACACGAACTCTGTTATGACCGTATGTTACTGGATCCGACCATGAGAATAACTGTTTGTCACTTATGCCTCCTTACATATTACATACAACATAAAGGTCACCACATAACATGCTTATACAGGGGCTGAGACGAAACGGAGGTATAGCTGTAACTCATTGGCAACCTCAGCTCAAGAAGAAGGTCGGTGTACAGAATCACGCGCCCGATGCTTTATCCCCGGGGAAACATCCGATACCCATTGTATAGGAGGCCGGGTAGGTCCCAGGGCCAGTCTGGGATGGGTGCGGAAAAATCTCGCCCTACCCCCTCCCACTCATCGGAGATTCGATCACATACCATACCGAGTCGCTATACCGACTAAGCTATCCCGGCCGCCATATATATATATTAAATTGGCGGCACTGATCATCGGACCTGGGGTGTTCTACACTCGAATAATTATTAGCCGGCAAGGGTAATACGGACATACTGAGAAGAACGTGGCAGTACAAAGACAATAATTCACCTAAGACGACAGCAGGTGTAACTTCCTAAACAACGTATGGACCTGTATCAGGCAAGCCACAGCATCCAAACAACTGCAAGTGTTTGATATTCGTGTGTCCGTGCATCGTTAGTGTGATTTCATAATTACAACCAACAAGATACAACTAGTTTTTTTATTATTTATTTCTAAAAGGCTCTACATGTTTCGGGCGGTTCCTTCGCCCATCATCAGGAGCACATAACTGTATATTCAGCTTCAGGTATTGTCAAATGTAATGGTAGATATAAGTAATAATACAGGCTTTATTTACAGCTGCAGAATAGAACCTATAGTATTACTTATATCTACCATTACAGTTGACAATACCTAAAGCTGACTGTACAGTTTTGTGTTCCTGATGATGGGTGGAGGATCCGCCCGAAATATGTAGAGTCTTTTAGAAATAAATAATCAAAAAACTATTTGCATATTGTTGATTGAAATCATAAAATCGAACTGTAAATGTCCAGCAAAATATTAGCATAACCAGTCAACCACTGTCACAGCAGTTTAAAACTCAAACATGTGGGCTAATGAGTGATTCTAATTCTCCTGTACACATGAAACACAGTAAGATGGTTTATACCTTGAAAATTAGTTGCAATCGGCTCTATTCTATTCTTGACGAAGTAGGGAACACTTGTTACACGTACACGAAAATAAGTGTGAAAGTGATAATATTAAAATGGTATAATGATGAAGACAAACCCAATTATATAAATTTAAATGATTAATCACCATGCACTGATGATATGTCATGAGAAATACGACCAACCAGTGCGTATACAGGTACGTAAATATATTGTATTAAAAACAGCGTAGTCTTCCACATGTTTCGGCCAACTGTTGTGGCCATCTTCAGGGAGGTGTTCTTTGGAAGATATATTACAGAGAACGTCAAAATTTTCGACCACACACTATAATATATAGTATATTTATTTATAAATATTTTAACTACCAACCACACGTACACACACACACACACACATATGGCTTATATGTCAGGACGGTGTCACCATATACACAGCATATCAACATGCAACTCTGGACAAACAATTTCATTAATATTTTATATTTTAAAATAAATTTTAAACTTTTATTTAAAACTTAACATTTCACATTTGTAAATTAAATTGTTTTGTTGTTCTGTGTAATATATCCTTCAAAGGACACCTTCCTGAAGATGGTCACATCAGGTGGCCGAAACATGTAGCAGACTACGCTGATTATAATACAATAAATTCACATATCTGTATATGTACTAGTTGGTCGTATTTCTCATAACCAAGTTCACTTGTAAGAGACATGAGGTTTGCACGGTGATTAGTATAGACTCTCGTGTGAGTTACGACATTATACAGTCTTGTAGGCAAGTACCATCGTTTAGGAGGAAAATAAAACCTCCATCATCAGGGTAAAGGTAAAGCAGTCCCATTACAGGCCTGGACAGGCCCAGAGGGTTCCGAAGTTAAGGGTCCCAGATTTCGTGACAGCGGCACAGAATGGTGGTAGGTTGTCAGCCTTACGCACCGGCCGCCTTTACTCCCATGAAATGCTCCTGGTGTTCATTTCTGTTATAGGCTTAGTCGACCCCAGGGCCATAGTGCGATCGGAAGGATTTTAGGTCAATGAAAAATCCAATGACACCAGCTGGGATCGAACCAGCGACCTTCCGATTTGTAGCCCAGCACCTTAACCAATGTGCTACCGCGGTTCCCCCATCATCAGGGTAATTTCGGTAAATTTACACAGAAGACAAGGGAAATATATTCCATCTGCAGCCAACCCTGCGTCAGAACGAAGAAGAAACATCACATTTTACATGTATTTCTCGGAGGCCCTTCCGGGCTCTCCACACACCACATATCACTGCTTAGTAATCTTGAGTAGAGTGCTCCAATATCTTCAACAACATGAAGCAAATGGTTCTGCATTTCGCGAGCCGCACATAATAAATTGCAATGCCGCTTAGGTCTATATACGGTTATCAGTAAATACAGTTTATTTAACTACTCTGTTTCGATATTAATACAAATACCATGAATTTAAAAACGACTGCCACTCCCGCTGAGCCTCGAGATTTAAAATCCCCATTCCCGGACAAGAGAAATTTGCAGCAGATTTTAACCGTCGCTGCCAATCCCGTACTGGCAGGAGATTTAAACCCCTCTCTGCGGACGATGACGGCTATTTGACGGGTCTCGCTAGAACTGTTACACTTTTATACATGAGAAGTGAACTGCAGAGTTCCCTTCCATATCACAACTATTAGAGAAGTGATTATCCATACCCACAAGCCTGCAGTTGGACCATTCTAATCTGAAAATCTACATACGTGTGTCATTTCAAAAGTTTTGCACACTGTACGTTTTCTCTTTAAAAATGAATTTATTTTACAAAACACATTTACAGGCCTTCAATGTAATCTCCATTGTGCTTTATCACAGCGGTCCAATGTTTGGGCAAGTCTTGTATTCCTGACAGGACGCCTTCGTTGTTGATGCGTATGATTACTCGGGTCACCTCATTAGACACCTCCTCATGCTTCTGAAGTGTTTCCCACAGAGCGGTTTCTTCAACTGTGAGAACAAGTCAAAGGCTGGTGGGCTCATGTCAGGACTGTACGGCCGGTGGGGAGGCCCTTACCATCCATACTTTTCCAAAATTTCCGATACTGCACCTGAGGCATAAGGCCACACTTTAATGTATGATCGCTGGCCACCACGCGAGATCTGACACCAGTCAGTTTCTTCTTCCATTTCAAGGCTCCGTTTTGCAGAACTGGGACAACGCAGCCTGCCAATTAGCACACAGTGTTCTTTACTGACTTCTGGCTCACGGCTGTCGCAAAAATCAGAACGATTGCATCATCCTATTGGTCACGCATGCGCAGCGGGCAGAACTTTTGAAATGAGACCGACGTATTTTTAAAATAAACTTACCGTCACCCTCCAGTAAGAACTCGACAACCCTGTCACATGCCTTGCTGCTTTCTTTTTGAATGCAACTGCATTTAAATGTAGGCCACCTTCGATCAGTGTTAAAGGATGTTTTATGCACGGTTTTAAAGAAAACTCGTTGATAACAAACATTCGCTACACAAAACCATGAGTTATTTACCAGTATGTGGTGTGGTGAGAAAATATTTACAAACAGTACGAGTGGTGGCATTGAACTCAAACTTAAATATTAAACCTTCCATGCAACGCCAAGTTGAAACACAAACACTTCACAACAACATAGGCAGAGGCCAGTTGAAATGTGATGACACACCCGCAGAAACCAGATTTAGTCTTTCGGCGAAACGGACGAGTCCATTTAAATCGGCGGGGGAGTCAGTTCAGTCGACTGCTGGCAGCCGAGGTGTGCGCATCAGCGGTAGTAATGCTGGATACACCATGTTCCGAGGTAGTGTGAAGGGTACTGGCTAACCACTCCATTCGCCAGTTTCCCCTTCACTTCCCCTCTCGTGCGTCACCATGTGCCATCACATTTCAACTGGACTCTACAGTTATAGGTAAATAGGTTTCACCATTTTTTATAGGCCACGGAGGCCCTTAGGGTGAGTAGAGGTATAGCTCTACTATTTCTAGGACCTCGGCACTAGATGGGGGGGGGGTCATTCCAACGCCCCGGCCGCTACAATTATGAAATATGTAAATAAATTGCTTTATGCTAATTTAAAATGCACGTTGACATGAACTTTATACAAGACTTTCCAGCTGCGGCACCAAAAATTTAAATATGAAAGAAGGTGATAAGATACATAATATTTATTGAAATACAGTCATCCCCGGTCATAACGACATCGGTTTATACGACAGTTCGTATACAGCGTCAGATATCTGCGGTACCACAATTAATTCCTCATCGTTAACTATAAGAATATTCTCTTCGGTTAAAACGACACTCGAAATTTGATGTGTATTTGGACCGTGCATCGTTGTGATAACTGAAGAATAAGAACCAACTAGATGCCACTTATTGTTTTATTTTACATATGTTTGGCTCAACATTTTTTGGTCACTGTTATGTCCATCATCAGGAGATCACGACTATAGTGCTGATTACCACATGGGCCGTCCGGTTCTTGGATTGCTGTTGGTTGGAAGTTAGGAGCGGGTAGGCTGGATAAGTGTGTCCGGGCTGCAGGCTATGGCCTGCAGCCCGGACACACTTATCCAGCAGCACTATAGTCGTGAGCTCCTGATGATGGATATAACAGTGCCCGAAAAATGTTGAGCCTATCATATGTATAATAAAACAATATGTGGCATCTAGATGGTTCTTATTCTTCAAAACGACATTCGCTTACAGTGGCATAAAATTGTCAGTCCTTTCATGATATGACTGAGCTCGACTTCAGTTTGTGGATAAATCCCTTGCAGATTGAACGTTGTCATTGTCCTTTTAATGCGCTACGTTTTCAGTCAGAATCTAAGAAACGTTAGACAATTTTAAGACAAGGCATTCCCGTTGTGTGTTTCTCTATTAATTAAATCATACAAAATACTCTAACACATTTTTTTTATTTAAAAAGTTGCGTTAGACGATACTTTTTTATACTTTTTAATTAATATTAGACAAGTTCGACTAATTATAAAATGCAAGAAGTGAGCTACAAATCCGTGAGTCACCAACAGATTATGTTGCTACACTGTTGTCTGTCTGATCATTTTATGATCCACTTCTATTCAGTTTGCATTCTTTCAACACGTTTCCCTTTAAATTACCTCTGATATAAACGTCGCGATTCATATTCGTCGCTTTCTACGAAGTACGATATCGTATATCAATCACTGCTAGGGATGTAATTCTTTTTTTTCGCGCGTATTTTATTTCACAGAATAAACTGCTTCCTTTCGTTTCTTACTTACACCACAAAAACAACGTAAGCCAAGTCTTATGTGAGAGTAGTACACCGTCCAATGTATATTATTCACGTACATTCAATCATGCATGACAGATATCCTTGTCTAGTCGTATCATGTCCCAGGAGAAAATGTGTCTCGTCAAAAATAAAAAAATATTCAACAAACTCAAAAAGGACTGCAGGGAAACTTTGTGAGTACCAGTACTACTACAATGGCGGTCTGACTGCAGTTCATGACGTCATGTGCAATTCGCTGAAACAGAAAGTAAATAGCAGGCACGTTAACAATGACAATGTATGCCGCTCAAAACAGGACCAATATCACACAAAGAAGTGTAAGTAAACTCTTTGAGAGGCAGAAACCATGACTAATGAAGCTAATTTCGTTTATATCGTGTTTTCCCAGGGTGTACATGTAATATTCAGAACACAGCTGCAGGTGATGTTTTGTGCACCATGAGTAGACACAAGGGCCGAGGGTTTGGAGTGAGTTATGAGTAGGTAATGGCAAATGCTGCTTGTGTAATCCTGCGTCTGATTAATACGCTCTGAATTTAAACATGTCTAGTCCATCATACCATCGGACCATTCTGAAATTTTTCTGCAGCTTCTCAGTTATCTGACGCTCGTGTTACAAAACACGTACACATCCATAATTCTGCTTTCTTGTAATTCGTTATTTCAGACTTTTCTTAATTTGTTTAACCTTCCATAAAAGTCTTTATTTATGTGCATAAAGTTTCTATATACAAAACTTCTTAATTTTTAAGCTCTGAAATTTAAAATATCAGCAAATATAGCTTTACGTTCCACATCCTTCATGAAAGAGGCAAATAATTCTACTTGAATATTACCAGCTACATCTGTTCAATCCATACGCTTCATGCAACATATAAAGGTAAAGCAGTCCCGTTACAGGCCTGGTGTGGTCCAGAGGGTTCCAGGAAATTATGGTTCCCAGATTTCATTACAACGGCACGGAATAGTGATAAGGTTGTCAGCCTTACGCACCGGCCGCCTTTACCACCAGGAAATGCTCCTGGTACTCATTTCTGTCAGAGGCTGAGTCGACCCCAGGGCCATAGTGCGATCGGAAAGATTTTATATCAGTTAAAATTCCAATGATACCAACTGGGATCGAACCAGCGACCTTCCGATTTGTAGCGCAGCACCTTAACCACTGTGCTACCGTGGTACCCCTCATGCAACATATACGGATTCAAATTGAATGAAATTTATAAGCGTGTGTTGCTCCTTACATAAGTAGAGACATGTCTATTTGACACAAAGATTGTGCAACGAAAGGTTATGTCTGATGAAATGTATAGCATCAAGCGCTGCCTGATTGCAATTACCGAGTTCCCTTTGAAGCATAAAAACGTATATGAGGAAGAAGAGGCCGATGTTCATCTATTACAACCAACGAAATTTACAACATAATATGTACACAACAGTACAGATATTACTCAGAAATATTTCGGCATTAATGTGTCATCTTCAGGGAATACATGTGCCAAGCTTAAAATTAGTTGCAGTTGATAAAACACAAAACTGTGTATTATATTGTACATGTACTTGATTCTAATAAATGAATATAGAATCCACATACAATTATTATCATTACAACATAATTAAATTGTAAAACTAACACTGTGTATTCTAATGTATCACAGACGTAACCCAAAGAAGGTCAAACCTCGAGGAATATTCTTCCAAAACAATAGTGCACTTTATTTTCAGTTCATCTTCTATTGCGATCTAACAATACAATACAGAATAATTTCACATGCGTGAAAATTTTCTTAGTGCATTGTTTCTAACAAATTCACGTGTTAGGGGACATATTCTTTTTTTCGGAAATACCTTTATCAACTACCACTTTCACAAACGTGTTTCACTGCATCACCCAATCCCCACACTCTACTAACTAATACACACGCTCTTTTTGCGGTACAGCTTTTGTCTTCACTTCCACTGAACTTCCCCAATTTGTTCACGTGTTTCTTTGCAGAAGTGTGTAATGGAATTGGTTCATCCCAAACTGATAAACTCTGCCGACCATTCTTCATGAATCCGTCAAATTACTGTAGGTATGGTAAAAAGTTGAAGTGCACCCTTGTACATGCACTGAGGCACTGTACAGGCCGTAAGGCCCGTAGGGGTAGTAGAGTTATAGCTCTATTCTTTTTTGACCACGGCACTAGAAGGGGGTGAGGGGTCAGCGTCACGCCCCGGCCGCTCTTTACGCCCGAGAATACCCGGTACCCATTGTACAGGAGGCTGGGTGGGCCCCAGAGCCGGTCTGGACAGGTACGCAAAATCTCGCCAACACCGGGATTCGATCCCCGGACTGTCCAGCCCGTAGCCAGTCGCTATATCGACTGAGCTACCCGGCCTACACTGCAGGTAAGAGCATTATAAATTATGGATTGCCTAACTTCGGTATAGGAATAAGAATACACGTGAGGGTGAAATATCGCCCAAGAGTGAGTTACGCCTTCAATGCAATGCAGCTTGCCTCCATTCATTAATTGTGCCTCAGTCCTCAAGGACTCGTAGTGGCAAACCCCGCACTTCCGATGAATATTGGGGTGTGCGGTGGAGCTTTCAACCGACTACCTTTACCACCTGTCTGACAGAAACACATTTCTCTGCCTGCTCGTTAACCAAAAACTGCCAAGGAGCTTGGAATTACCCGCCTATTTACTCAATTTCCATAAATTATAATCATGGGATACAAAGAGGAAATGTAATCTTTATAACAAATTAGAAGCAAATTCAATTTTTCGTGTGTTTCTTGTAAGGACTTAATCCCAAAAAAAACTGTAAAAATAAAATGCACTTCTTTGAAAGTTCATTATCTGTCGCAGCAACACAAAAATAAATGACAGGGCCATGCCATGGCTACAGAAGTTGGTGGCCGGCATCTCATCGCGAAAGCTATGGTTCGATCCCAAGCCAGTACAAGTGGGATTTGTAGTGGGCATATCGGCACGGGAAAAAGGTGTTCTCCGAGTACTTCGCTTGTTCTCTGTAAAATATCATTCCAATAATGCCTCATATTTATGCATTACCGTTCTTATATAATCATTCCAATTGAGACCGTCGTTGAATTAAAAGGCTCACCCTACAATGGGCCATGAACGTCTATAGGAAGACTAGACTTATACCTCTACACTCTCTTTAACCTCAGGAAAAATGTGGATGCGTGGCCAACGCCACGCCTCGGCAACTGTACCCCCGGTCACGAGACCCGGTACCCAATCTACAGGATGATAGGTGGGCCCCGGGGCGATCTGGGCGGGGACGGAAAGTCTAGCCTCCCACCGGGATGCGATCACCGGACTGCCCAACTCGTATCGAGTCGCTGTACCGACTGAGCTATCACGGCCCACGTCGTTAAATTACAGGCTTTGAAAAACAAAAAATAATATCTTGATACCAGCCAGGTTCTCATTTTGGAGTTGGGGGAATGGAGTGAAGTTTACTTAAATTATACCCGCTCATGCGCTGTTTCATACTGAAAAGACAGTACGATGGGAATTTCTACGTAGCGAAATTTGAAAATGAGCTATCTTGATGTCCTTGAGTTCTACTGTACGGCCAAATATAAATTCCCAAGCCTTAATCCAATCAAATAATACGAGATACGCGGGGAACCTAGCACGTTAAGGGAGAGAAAACGAATACATACAGGATTTTGTGGAATGTCTGAAGGAAAGAGGCCGCTTGAAAGGCCTATGTGTAGATTTGGTGATAATATTAAAATGAATCCAGAAGAAAATACCAGGCTGTGGACTGGATTTATCCGGCTCAAGAGAGATGTGAATGGTAGGCTCCTGTGAACATGGTAACAAAATTTCAGTTGCCATAAAATGCCGGGAATTTCTTCTCTAGCTTATCAAGTAAGACTGTGTTCCACGCAGCTAGTTCATTAGTCACTTGGCTGTAATTATACAAGTGTCCAGCAACATATCTATGGCATGTATTTCGACAAATTTTTAAAGTAAAGCGTTATGTTAAGGACTATCTAGGAATACGTATATTTCCGAAGTGAGAAAACTAGCAGTCCTTACATTTGGGGCACCCAACCAAAATTAATTCAAACGTGTATCACTTACATCCTCAAACACGAAGTGTAAAAGGCTTGTTCGCTGCGAAACCCTATACTTTGTCCACAACAAGGGTAACTCCCTACCCTCAGTTCATGACTTCTAGGCTACTTTACGACTCCTCATTAACGGTAGAGTTTATGAATTAACTAAGGAGCTACTTTTAAACAAAACCAACTTGGTGCACAATTTATTCTTAGTATATTTATCATTCTCTACATATTTCGGGCAAATATGTGTCCATCATCAAGAGAAACAACTGTATTTAGGCGACACTTGGTATTTGTTATGCTGTGTGGGTGACTGCCTGGCATACAGGAGCATTTTTGAGACAGTATAATGCACATCAAGTGGGTGCAGTAAAGAAATCCTTGTCCTGAATTCTGCACACTAATACTGAATTATATTTCAAATTCAAGTGTAATATTGGTAACGTAGCCGGTCCCAGTGGCCGCGCGTTCTAAGGCGTAGGTCTGCAGCCGCTCGTCTGCTGAGATTGTGGGTTCGAATCCCACCAGGGGCATGGATGTCTGTCTGTTGTGAGTGTTGTGTGTTGTCAGGTAGAGGTCTCTGCGACGAGCTGCTGACTCGTCCAGATGAGTCCTGCCGACTGTGTTGCGTCGTTGTGTGTGATCTAGAAACATTGTGAATGAGGACGCCCTGTCCCTCTGGGAGCTTTTGCGCCAACTAAAGTAAATGGTAAAATAAGAGGGAACATTACAGGAGGCTGGAGAAAACTACATAACGTGGAGCTTTATAATGCTCGTACTTCATAGCACAGCAGCGGAGGAAGTAATGTAACACGCACTGTAGCAACGAGATAAATTTTACTGTGTTTTAATCGGACAGCCTGAGGGAAATAACTGCTGGAAGGATAGTCGTAGATGGAATGATATGTTTGAATGAAGGTTAACGAAAAAGAGCGTAACGTGTTGACTGACTTAATCTGGATGAAAATCCAACGGTAACACGAGCCCTTTACTCACGTGAAGGGTTCGTGTTACCGTTGCAGTGAAAATGATATCCAGTGCACCAGCTTTTGGGTTTTTCGTAGAGGCTTATTTGGAGTGTCCGTTCTTTTGTGGGACACAGAATTATTCTTGAACATCTAGATCCTTCAACGCGAGACCACCACCTTGACTCGAAACGCCCGAAACCATTATCCAGCGATCTGGCCTCGTCCCAGAAGGGAGGAATAGAATCTTCTGATTCTTTACCAGACAAGTGACCGTTATGATTTTCCACCGTGGTTTCGCTAGAGATTAATTACTTAGTTTCTCAATTATGTACAGCATATTCGCTTTTTAACTTCAAATGATGACACTGAGGTGGATTTCATTTCAGAAAATATGCCCTTTGTTTTGTGCCTACTGTCTCTTGACAAGAGGAATGCCGTACGGAAATAAACAAATTGCTTCTGTATTACGGCAGTCTCATTTGACTGAATGAAATTTATCGCAAGTTTCTGTACATCGTATTGACACAATGCGTTGTCTTGTCTATGAATAATATGTTTAGAACACAGTTGTATTCCCGCTGAACAATATTCTGCTTCCTTGTGGTCGCTAAACGGTAATTAATCACCGTCGTGGTGCAGTATAACACACGCCTCATGCACCAAAGTGCATATAGCGAATCCAGGATGATAGAAGAAGGTGTAGAAACGATTACTTACTTTTCGAAAGATATCTCTTGCTAAAGTCAAAGGTTCTTACAATGTAAGTGTAACTACACTCATAAAATTAGTAAAATAATATTTCGATTCCAAAAATTCCCTTCTACGTCTTTGGATTCGAAAAATGGGTAGAGGTTTGCAGAACCAGTGTGAAGTAATCGTACAGAGACTTAACCGGAAATATGTAACGAGGTACATACTTAATGGCTTGGGTGTAACATATCTCACAAACTTGAGATTTGACAATACATGTAAACTGCTAACAGGCGAGATACGAGGTACGGAATAGAGAAAATTCAAATATAATATTTTGTGTATTTAGCACTGTGAGTTGCATTAATTTTATGGAACAGTAATTCGTATCATGTCGAAAATGATACAAGGTCTTGAAGTAATAGCATAAATAGCGTTTTAACGTTGTAGCAAACTTGGGGAACATTTTGTAACATCTAATTTATTTGTGTACATATATATATATATATATATATATTCAGGAATGTGACGCTTCTCAAATCGTCCGGTGTTTAGCGATCTGATGTCCAGAGGTAACTATATGTCACGGACATTATAGGGGGGCTGAAATACGGGGGGTCTAAGGGCAGTGACGAATGGAAACCAGTAAACGAAGGGAATGTGTATGTAAGAAATCCCTCTATATTGAACCAGAGAATAATTTCGTATTGTACTTCGACGTCTTTAGTTTGCCAGTGTGACAGGATATTTCACCTACTTAGAAATGTCAGCCTTTCTCGCTTAGCTTTCAAACCACCAAACTAAAATCCTGCACCTACTTAGGGGGTAATGAGAAACAGAACTTAACACTGCCATAATGAAGATACCGTAGATTCTTCAGTGACGTGTTACTTATCAATATTTTAAAAAAATTATCGAATTACTTAATGTTCGTAAAATCATTTTAATGTTTAATAAATATTAAATATATTATCTTACAATATATTTCTATCATCATTACGTATTATTTAAACATACGAAAATGTTACCTGACTTCTTAATTGTGTTTTCGTTATTACTTTACCATTGAGTCATAAAATGCGGTTTACTAATGCGTTCTGATGCGAAGAATTAGTTTAACAAATATAAAATTGAAGTTAGGAACGCTGTAAGAGTCCTGTTGAAAAATAATAATTATTTGGGACCCTCACGTTTTATTTTCCTTCGAAATGTGAAAAAAGAGTCTTCCGATATAAAGCTGCTGGTAGTAAGGTTTTTTTTTTCTGAAATAAAGAGGCGTGGTTTGTGTAGAAGCCTAAAATGGTTTCCCTTGAACTGACAAGCATGTTGGAAATATGCTTCATCTCGTTCTGGTGAAGAACATAGAGGTTTAGAAGATGTCTGTAATTCCTTCATCAGGTAATGATTGGAACCTTCTGTACTGAGTCTGTACCTTTACGTGCTGACGGAAGCAAAAGTCACCCTCCGGAACGTTTTGTTGTATAACGAAACCGGAACGATCTTAATGTTCCATGTGCACGTTTGTTTAGCAAAACACTTCTGCCAGAAACTTTCAGACGTCATTTCTCTTTTTCAGTAAATAATAATGAGGAAATATTAACAAGGAAGTACCTCATTAGGTAGTTCACGAAGACGCATTTTTAAGAAGTTGTCCTTTGTAACCATCTTAACGTAGCTCATTAGATTTTCTCTGTATAACCTTGTAAATAAAACCAACTTGGTGCACAATTTATTCTTAGTATATTTATCAATCTCTACATGTTTCGGGCAAATATGGGCCCATCATCAGGAGAAACAACTGTATTTACGCGACACTTGGTACTTTTTATGCTGTGTGGATGACTGTCTGGTATACAGGAGCATATGCTCCTCCATACCAGGCAGTCATCCACACAGAATAACAACAATTAAAGGAGGAGGTATCAGACATTATGCAGAAGATGGCATGATGTGGATACAGTTCAGTCCAAAACGTTAGTATGATTCTCTTGAGTTAGCGAAAAAAAAATCTTCTAAGCTACGACACTTCATTAAGCACTGCATCAGTTTCACGACACACAATCCGCCTTAGCAGTTAATCAGCATACATCGTAGGCACGTATTTTCACCGCATATGCGTAATTACACCTAACCTAACCTAATCTAACCTAACGTGCCTCCTCAAACATTCACACCGTCGAAAAACCTGGTGTACAACGCGGAAAGTTGAGGATAGTTTCGGAACTGCGTATGTGGTCAACAATTCACAGGTAATTACAGGGTTTTGGATATTGTCCCACATTACTGCATATTAAATTAAGGCGAACTGGGGTAATGCTTAGTTTCTGTACGTGTCCATTTTAATCAGTTACTCTCTGAAAATGTAGCTGACCACCACGAAGGCTTCCATTAGAGAAATATAAAATTCTCTCTCCTTGCGCTTTTAAAATTCGTTACGGGCTGAGCGGTCCGGGGATCGGTTCCCGGTAGGGGAGAAATTTTCCGCACCTCTCCGGATCGGCTGTGGGGCCCACCCAGCCTCCTATACAATGGGTACCGGGTCCTTCCCGGGGGGGGGTATAGCGGCCGGGGCGTGACGCTGACCACCTACACCATCTAGCGCCGAGGTTAAAGAAAGAGCAAAGCTATACCTCTATCCCGCTCTGGGCCTTTGTAGCCTTTTCTAGGATTAACTTTACGTTTAACTTTACCTTTACCTTTACCTCTCCGTTTTTAAACTTCTGTGAACGTTGAACTTTCTTGTTGACAATTAGAACAAGCCAAACAGAGTGGTTCGCTGAAATGTGGTGAACATTAGCAACATAAATTACTCAAGTCCGATAAGATAAAAATTTCGTAATGTATGCGAGGTAACGATTGCGTCCTATGATTCAATGTAGAATGTTCCGCACCGTTTTCTCATATAGGCAAACGTGAAGAATAAAATATACAAGACCCCCATTTCATTGGCTTTAATGGGTGTGAAACTTGTTTCCCGCTGTAAAAACAGAAGACAATTCAAAAGTTCCGGCACAGGGTTTTGTTGATAAATTTTCTCGAGAAGCTGGAGAAAATTTAAATAACGAGGAATTGGTGCAAAGCGGCCGGGGTCTGAATTTAACCACACACCACTCTTTAGTGCCTAAGTTAAGAAAGACGCCGCCATGACGTGAAAAGGGTCAAATTTATGTTTATTATTTTATTGATGCTACAGGATGAAAGACATTTACTAAATCGAACGCTGTGCAAAATGCTATCCGAATTACCGACGACTGTTCCAAAATCTGATATGTACTCACTTTAAGGGGCGTTCGCAAAATTGCGGAAAGCGACTATTAGCTTCGCCATGTCCATCCGTCCGTTTCCCAGCCCACCAGCATGAAATAAAATGGAGTATATTCTAAAACCCTGTCCAGAAATTTCAAGTTTAGTTAAAATCTAACAATAATAACCGGCATTTTGTATGAAGACGTTTTACGCTAATGACAGCATCTCACTGAATTTTTCCTAGAATGCGAAATGTTTCAGACAAAGGTTGTAGAGAAAATCAAAATATGTTTTGTGTTCAATAAGGCTTTTCCAAATAAATTGCCCTTTATGAGATAATGTGGAAAAGTACGGTAGAGACAGACACGCCACAGATGACAATGTAATATGGCACATGCGCTTTGCACGCTGCGTAACTAACAGACACTCATAATGTATGGCAAAGGTAAAGGTAAAGTGATCCCGTTACAGGCCCGGTGTGGCCCAGAGGGTGGGTAGAGGTATAGCTCTACTCTTCCATGACCGCGGCACTATAAGGGGGTGAATGGTCAGCAGCACGCCCCGGCCGCACTTTACCCCCAGGAAAGACCCGGTACCCATTGTACAGGGGACTGGGTGGACCCCAGGGCAGGTCTGGACGGGCGGAAAATCTCGTCCCCACCGGGATTCGATCCTGGACCGTCCATCCCATAGTCAGTCGCTATACCGACTGAGCTACCGGGCCACAATATAGAGTACTTACTGTTTATTGACAGGAGAAATGGTTACGCGAACGCGCCTTATTGTTACCTTTAAACGTACATTGCGCCTCTTTATTGTTACACTTCTCGATTTAAATGACAAACTCTTCAATTTCTCTTCTCATTAGGTAAATGTTTTTTTTTCAGGTGAGACATCCCCGTTGTGTTCAATGGACAGTAATATATAAATACATAAAAATATAGAGTATAACACAAATTTTTATATATTTATAGGTAGAAAACTGTCAAGTCTATATCTTTGTTAACTTACCTGTATTTTCACCCGCATAAGGAACGGACACGTACAGTGGTAGTCGCAAGGACTGGCAGATACATCAGGCTTGACTGACAGGTTTCCCAGTTCAGACGCACACTGAGGTTAACTTAATTACGGAGTTCAGTACACATTTACACACTTCACTGAAGACAGAGCAACGTCGTATAACCTATAATGCGCAGAACACAATTTCAGTATACCGTTAATTTCATGTGATATCAG
>Ga0131853_10010645_pt1 | contig 16816 bp, 7 predicted proteins | sample TergutLab28metaG_FD_92764 | JGI IMG/M metagenome (GOLD analysis project Ga0131853, IMG submission 92764) | Labiotermes labralis P1 segment gut microbial communities from Petit-Saut dam, French Guiana - Lab288 P1 (version 2) (version 2) | ecosystem: Host-associated > Arthropoda: Insects >...
ATGTTTGGACCTAGGAGGGACGAGGTAACGGGGGAATGGAGGAGACTGCATAACGAGGAGCTAAATGATTTGTACTCCTCACCCAATATTGTGCGGGTGATAAAATCGAGAAGAATGAGATGGTCTGGGCATGTGGCGCGTCTGGGTGAGGAGAGGGGGTGTATAGGGTCTTGGTGGGGAAACCGGAGGGAAAGAGACCACTAGGGAGACCTAGGTGTAGATTGGTGGATAATATTAGTATGGATCTCCAGGAGGTGGGATGTGGGTATATGGACTGGATTGGGCTGGCCCAGGATAGGGACTGGTGGCGGACGCTTATGAGTGCGGTAATGAAATTTCGGGTTCCGTGAAATGCGGGGAATTTCTTGACTAGCTGCAAACCAGTTAGCTTCTCAAGAAGAACTCTGCACCATGGAGTAAGTAAGTATTATTAGGTTTACGTTCTGGTACAGTGACGTACTAAACCCAGGATAACGGGGCTATTGCGAATCGACCAAACGAAGCCATCGCACGTGTTTTCCTACAGCATCGCCGGGACCCCTGTCAATGTGTCTAGCAACACAACTGTTACTTTTCACACAACGTGAAACATTAGCTACGACAGCTGTTCTTTTGTCATTTACCTGCCCTGAATTCCGGAGATGGAGTTTAGAATTTTATTCCACAAACCGGCTGTTCGAGGGGTTTTGCGGCTTTTCTGGCTTGCCACAGTATGGTTAGAATGTCGTAAAATAATCCACGACTGCTTCCTTCAAAATTCCTTCCCCTTCATCCACAGGATCCTACAGTTCGAGGTTCCTTGATACAAGTAAATGAGACGTCGTTGACTAACCCAAGAATTTATCAGCAGAAAGGTTTACTGGCTTTTTGTTTGCTTCCGATACAGATCGAAGTCCTACCTTGGTTAAAACTTATAAATAAAGCTTGTAGAGAAAATTTTGCGACGCTAGTACTATAAGGTTTAACCTTTGGAGATTTAAATGAATATAGCAGTAAAGAAAAAGTTAATTCGTACCTCAAATGGAGGAAAAACCATTGGTTGTTGTGGCACAATACCCAACTGGTACAGCGAAATTAATGTAACTTTTTGTAGTGTGAATTTAGCAAGGACGATATGGCTCCCTGATGATGGTCCTAGGACCGAAACATATCGGAGCGTTTTTAATGTTTTAATGTGTAAATTTTATAAATTTTATATATGTGCAGTAGTTGGTATAATAATTGAGTAACTCGACAACATGCACGGTGTAACAACGAAAATAACGGTGCGTTTCATAACAGTTCTCACAGGAAAGGGCTGAGAAATGCAAACATAATTCTATCCAAAAATCCAGCAAATATATAACAAACTAGGCAGATCTTATATGATATGAAATATAGAAACAGTGTGAAATGGAGTGGACATCTCTCGTCTGGTAAAGGATAGGATCGTGTGGCTGTAGATTGCAAACGAGCTGCAACATCACAAAAACTCGATTTACCAGTTGGGTATTGTGGCATCATGCTGCCACAATACCCAACTGGTACAGCGAAATTAATGTGACTTTTTATAGTGTGACTTTAGCAAGGACGATATAGCTCCCTGATGATGGTCCGAGGACCGAAACATGTCGGATCGTTTTTAATGTTTTAATTTGTAAATTTTATAAAATTTTATATATGTGCAGTATTTGATATAATAATGGAGAAACGCACCGTTATTTTCTTCCGATTCTGGGGGATTCAAAGTGTCATGTCGTAGGAAATACGTCTCGTAACTTTTCTCGTACTGTGGCTAATAATCTGCCGTTGTGCTTTAGAGCTCAGTGTTTCAGTTTTGCAGTGATTTTCCTCTTATCAAACAGTTTATCAGAGCAATGGAACGCCGCTACATGTAAGCAGTGAAAGGTTTGAATGCATATTATGTTTAATTACAGTTTTCGCCCCCCTACATACGCTGTCACTGACTTAGGTAATGAGCACTTCATTTAATTACACTAGTGTATTATTAAACTAGTAATAAGTTAAATGACAAATTGTTTTTGATCATATGTTGATGGGATCATTAAAACCAATACTGAAAATCATTCAGGAAAGATATAATTAATTTGAATTTAATATTTCGAATAAAGTGACAGAGATGTGTTGCAGCGGCGGCGTGGGTTGTATTTTTAGAGACATAAAAATGAATATGAATTTAGGTACGGCGTTTTAAAAATGGGAGAAAATATGGATAGGCAGAAATTGATGTTACCACATTCGACATGTTCCATAGATGATTTAAGCGATTTTTTTAAACTACATCAAAATTAGTTGTAGTTTTATGAAGTAAAACCTGAAGTAGGTCGCATGATTGCTTAGCGTGTTTCCTTGTAATCGTCAAAGCTTTTAATCATGCTGGACAAAAATCAAGAAATCTGCGAAAGTCTTAACTGAGTAGTCGGTGTGTTAAAACACTGCAATGTGTAAAGCAGACTTTGATCTTTTCAGTCGTGTTTTATGAAACTCATTCCGCATTTGATTTATTAAGAAAAGAAGGTAGGATGGTTCAAAAATAGCAATGTAACTAGAGTGGCTGGTGATAAATTACAGTATATAGTTTAACAAGGGAAATGAAGATTCAACAGAATCATTAAGTTTATGTCTTTTATTGGCAGAATGTTTCGACCTTAGAGGGCCAACTTCAGGCCAGTAGTATAAAACACATTGAGTGAATTGTATACAATTGTATTAAGTTTTGAAAATAGAGATATCAATTCAAAACATTATTAACTTGGTAAATATGGGACATGTTGAGTAAATTTGTGTTTATGGTTCCGAGAATAGCTGATTTATTTTAATAATTGTTCAACAAGATGCAACACAAACAGTCTATTTCTTATTCTGCAAGTTCACTCTACGTGTTTCGGGTGTCTACCGCAACCATCATCAGAAATACACAAAACTGTAACTACAGCCTCCGGTACTTCATCCAAAGTGGCCAAGCTAGCTTGGTTCCGTGAATCGCTCATCTATATTAATAATTGTCCAACGAGATGCAAGCTAGTAGCTTGGCCACGTTGGAGGAAGTACCGGAGGCTGTAGTTAAAGTTTTGTGTACTCTTATGATGGGTGCGGTTGACACCCGAAACACGTAGAGTGAACTTGTAGAATAATAAATAGACTGCTTTATGTTGCATCTCGTTGGACAATTATTAGTATGGAGAATAACGTTTCGTTCACACCTCGAACAGATCTGTTGCCAGAGAATTGTAATATTTTATCTCTGATAAATATGTGTAAATTGTAGTAGAATTAAGCAGATTATAAACAACTCTCCACCCTCACTCTTTTCAAGCTGATTATCTGTTTGTTTTTGTGCTTTACTACAGAATCCATTTATTCTGCTATTTCAATAATATCCGCTTGGAATGTAGCTGATTTTATACGGTCCTTATGTACCTTTCATAGCCGAACCACATTCGAAATAAAAATACTTCGAAATATGTAATACTTGTTTTGTAGAATTTGTTTAACATATTCCGTAAAAATTATTGTTGTTTAGTATTTGTGGCGTTTATGGCGTGGCGCAGATTCATGGATTTTGTGAGTACTATAAGATTGTGCAGGAACAAAAAATAAACGTTCCACAAGGAATGTAGTCAGAGTATGGTACAATGAGTATACGTTGTGTATGGGCTGCTTTGTGAGTCAATACAATAATATTGAATAAATCACATGTTGGTGGGCCGAAGGGAAATTTGAAACACAAAGAGTTGATGTACAGCGCAAATGCGGAAAAGTAGACATAGATAGAAGAGAAACACGCGTGGAAGCTTGGAGAAAATCTGTCATTAAGGAAATTTTTTTTAAGTATTAACGTCCTGTCTCCATATTTAGGGTAGATGGCAGCAAGTTCTTCTTAAGCGATGGTGAATTTTTACCTTGCAGCATATCATATCCAGCAAGGCATTGTTTTCCATAAGAAGGGGGCATTGCCAAAATATGATTCAACCTGGAGGAAACATGAAATAATTTGACGGTTCTTTGTAACATTGTCAGGGATTAGTGACAATCTGGCTCTGTCAAACAGTTCCTCCTCCTACAGCTTTAACTCTTCTTGCAGCAGGCTATGAATTGTTATCATGAAACGCAGACGGTAGTCACCCGAGCGAGTTCGAGTGTCGAAGTGGGACTCCGTTTCACGGATTTCGTTGTTTAAGCCTGCGGCGCCGATCTCCAAACTAAAATTACGTAGCGATGACTTTAACTAAAGATTTTGTCGTACCAAGCAGTGAAATGTCGTATGGACGTGGGTGAACCGTGAAGGATTTACAAGGAAGAAATGCAACTTTCCAGCTTACGTTCTGCAGAAGGCAACATAAGCTGTGATTGCAATTAAATGAGAAGTATAAAGAGTGTGGATTTTAATTTCTTGAGGGATGTGAGGTCATGTAATTTGGTGTATCTATGGATAGATGATTCGGTGGGTTGGTGGGTTGGTAGATATGTAGGTACGAGGCACAAGTAGACACAATGTGGCACCTCAAGAGAAAATTTTCTTAGCAATTGCCACGAAAACTCTTATAATAAAACAAACTAGATGCACTAATTTCTCAACTTAATCTTTGGATTAAATCTCTACATGTTTCGGACAGTTCTTCTGTCCATCATCAGGAGTTTTTCACTGCACCCACAACAATTGTATATGTCATACAGGTTTGCTGACAGCTTGCGAGCAGGATCAGGACGGCCGTCCTGTGTGTACAGTGAAAAACTCCTGATGATGGGCAGAGGAACATATAGAGATTTATTTAAAAAATAAATTTGAGAAATTAGTACATCTAGTTGGTTCTATAGTAAGAATTTATCACGATGCACAGTCACCTTAACGTCAAATTTGCCATGAAAACTTCAATCCCGATCTTCCGATTAATTCGTCTCTTTTGCGTTGTTTCAACTAGATTATTTTCCAGGCCGTCTTTACTATTAAATTTGCAGTAGGCGGAATTAAAATACCGAAATGATATCCTTTCAGTATTTTCGGAGATTATATATAAGGATGAAATTTCGGACTGAGAGTCATAGTCTCCGAATTACGCTTCATTTTATGCACTTCGTACGAAGTTTGGCCCCGAACTCAATAACTTCGTCACCCGATTTCTGTATATTCGTACATTTATCCCAGGTTTAGGGCGTTTACATTTCTGACCAGTTTGATTTGACTGTTTTATTGTTGACCCCCATTTCATATCGAAGTGTGATGGCCACCATAAGAAAATTTAACTGTTATGGTGAATACATAATTGATGGGCGATAGTAATAGAATCTCTCATAAAAATGTACATTATTGCGAATTTTGCAGTCGGTGTCACCACATTGAGCAGTATTTTCTGTCTTCAGAAAAGGGTTCACCTTAAGTCATGTGACTATGAGTTCGTTGCACGGGTCAGTCAGATCTGCTCTTTTGCTTGCGCAGAGGGTGCTGTTCAGATCGGCGTTGTACAGCTGGCTTCTATAAAAGCAAGAATTTGCACGAATTTGTAGGCCTGAAAACACGCATGTATGTTTATAGACCTACACACATAAATCCACGCACTTCCACGTAGCAACTATTTATGGGACGGAAAGTGAAAACGGGGAAGGCGATTAGTCTCAAAGGTTGGGTAGACAACTTGGAAAAATAAGGAGGCTGTGAGATTCGTTCATATGAATCTATTCTCCGAAGAATAAAAAAAAACTAGATGCCACTTATTATTTTATTGTACTTCTTATAGGCTCAACATGTTTCGGGCATTACTATGCCCATCATCAGGAGCTCGAGACTGTGATGTTGATTACCACATTGGTCGTTGTCGTTTTTGGTTTGCTGTAGGTTGGAGGTTAGGTGCGTTTGGCCTGGAATAGTGTCCGGGCTGCAGACCGGACACTACTCCAGCATTACCTCCAACCTACAGCAAACCAAGAACGACACGACCAATGTGGTAATCAACATCACAGTCTCGAGCTCCTGATGATGGGCATAGTAATGCCCGAAACATGTTGAGCCTATAAGAAGTACAAAAAAATAATAAGTGGCATCTAATTGGTTTTTTTATTCTTCAGTTATCACAATGATGCACGGTCCAACAAACATCGGAATCTATTCTCATTGCAAGTATTTGTTGTTAATGTTTTATGTAGTGAAGATAATGCTTGGGCATGTTAACATGTCTGATCATTTAACAACGCCCACCAACGAAGATCGACTATTTTTGATACGATTGCCGTTTTGGAGTGATGTGGAGCCAGTGTGCTGAATGTAAGGGTGATAGTTGTTCAGTCTGTGCGTGAAAGTAAAGCTAAGGTAGGTTATTCAAAGGGATTCAGATGTTTTGGTTCGTCCTTAATACGTGTTGCTATGGATCTGATTAATAAACAATCAGGAAGAGTAGAAAATTAACACTGCAGATATGTTATATGAAATGAACATTAGAGTTTGCACGAATCGTCATATGGCTAAATGTCCAGTCAGGAGTCTTGTGGACAATTGGACGAAGTGCAGAGAAAAGAAGGGCGACTGTATACAAAAACAGCGATTTCTAACCGCTGTTGTAATGTGTCAAAAGAGCAGAAATCGCTCTCTGATTTTGAAATGTTTAATTTCATATTTTAACGTATGTTAGTTGGCAACAGCGTTGTGAGCAATGCCACTGGGCTTTTCCTTCCGTAGAGCTGATGCTGGAAATGTTGTGGCTCAGGGAGATAACGTCATGCGTTTATTCAATATTTCAGTGTAACGCATGTATGTTCTAGTGCAAGGCGATCTTCCTCCCTGTTCTTTGCATCCGTTTCGATTAATGTGCTGCCGCCTGTGTAAATGATGCCTCTGGGGAGTTGCTATTGCTGGTCGTATTCCCGGACGATGTGCCTGTTTGCATTACACTTCATACGTAGAGGCCAGGTTCCGTAAGGTGGCCCGATAATTCACATAAAAAGTGACAATACGTATCTAACTGATGGAATTAAATGGAAACATGTACTTTTCGAAGTATGAGTTTCTCACAGCTGCGTTGATGAAGATTCTAGTCTTCTGGGATATTATATCCGATGTATCTGCAGAAAGTAGTGTTTCAGTCTTCAGTGTCATGCGGAATCCTGGACTAGGAGATGTTGACACTGAAGTTTTCCGAGCATAGATAGGTAACTGTCTACCAGGAGACGCGGCGTAACATCCCGGGCGACTTAGTTAACGTGTATATAATGGTAAAGTGGTACCGTTACAGGCCCGGTGTGGCCCAGAGGGTGGGTAGAGGTATAACTCTACTCTTCCATGACCGCGGCACTAGAAGGTGGTGATTGGTCAGCAGCACGCCCCGACCGCACTTTACCCCCGGGAAAGGCCCGGTACCCATTTTAAAGGAGGCTGGGTGGGCCCCAGGGCCGGCCTGGACGGGCTGAAAATCTTGTCACAACCGGGATTCGATCCCGGACCGTCCAGCCAGTAGTCATTCTCTATACCGACTGAGCTACCCGGCCCACAATCAACATGTATATATTGTTCGCAAAAGCAGTAGAAGAGAATGTGCTAAAATGAGAAAAGATAGGAAGGCAGGGAAAGGAAGAGGGAAGAAGAAAAAAGATGGTTAAGAAATAAAGAATAAAAGAAGTCTCCAACAACAGAAGGTCCGTTTCTCCAGTACTGCCGTGAGGACAGTGCTTGCAATATGCGATTGGTCTGCTATGAAGTCGCAGGAACAATGTTACGGACTGTAATTAACTTTCCACATGCACATTCCGTTGAAAGTTAAACTATTCTTAGTTCGTGTGACGAAGATAAATGTATTCTTGTGGCACCTTTGTGCGTCGTTACTCCTTTTTTTCCGATTGCCCATATTTTTCCGGCACAAGTGCATTTGCAGTCCCTCGTGTGTGTCTACGTCTGTCCTGGATATGATTGCCTCGCCCTTTGTTTGCGCAACCTCGTACTGCACTTTGCCAAGGCACATGTAGCCCGTTTCCTGGAGTGTCATTTTCTTGTCACGTTTTCTGGCGGCTCACTTTTACTTACCGATATTATCTGCTGGCTGTTGGCAACCCACTCGTTACTGATATACCTGTGAACCGTTATACCATTTCTTTACAAGTGCATCGGGTACAGAATTACTTTGTAAATAGGCTACAAAGCATTGTGAGTGTGTTCCATATCCTCAATCGTCGAAATTACGCGGTGCCTAATAAGCAAAACCTTAAGTCCAATAACACTTTAATATCCAACTAATGCACAAATATATGATTCGTAGATACAATTAAATTATAAAATATTTAAAAGTGTTCCAACATGTTTCGGATCACAGAAGATCCATCATCAGGGAGCCTATGGACGTGGTCGGTGTTATGGCAGCATATGCTGCCATAACACCGACCACGTCCATAACAACGGACACGATAGAACCATTTTTGTAATTTTAGCCAAGCCCTGTATATGGCTCCCTGATGATGGATCCTCTGTGATCCGAAACATGTTGGAGCACTTTTAAATATTTTATAATTTTAATTGTATCTACGAATTATATATTTGTGCATTAGTTGGATATTAAAGTGTTTAAATGTCATTTAAGCGCGGTGCAAACTTGAAGATCCTTAAGTCAACATTCGGCAACTTAATTAACAGTGAAAAAGTGTCTTGTCACTGAGCTCAATCTGGCTAGATGGATGCAGTAACTTTCCCAGAAATTTCACTAGCCTCCTGTTGGGCTTCAACACGGTGACAGTACCAGACGGCAGCATGAGCTCAAAAAAAATGTTAGGAGAATGTATCACTTGTACCAGTATAACCATACGAAGTTTATAGTTTACAGTAAGTTTACAGTCTTCTATACGCACGTTCGCATACTCGCGATTAGTGTCTATTAGCTTCGCCATATCTGTCCGAATGTATCAGCGCGGTTCCCAATGGACAGCTCTCTGTGAAATTTGAAATTGGTGAGTTCGATTAAAATATGTCGAGAGAATCCGAACTTGGCTAAAATCGGATAAAAATACCGGGTAGCATACATGAAGACCTAAGGACGTTTTATTATTTCCAGCGACACTTAATCGCTATAAAATCGCTCTCTTCAGTGAAATGGTATCAGACTGTTAGGACAATCAAGAAGGTATAAAAGTTATGCGAACGCACCACAAGGTCACATTATACATAACTTTCAATCTTGTTAAAATTATGTTTTGTGGTTCTGATGCCGTAATGTAAGCTTTGTAGTCAGCCTTATCATACAGCCTTTAAGCGTGACAAAGTTTCGTACTGATATGAAACAGGCGACAAAACTGAATTCATATTTGAGTCAAACTTGTCTCTGAGCCGCTGTGTTCCGTATCGGTGTAGCGACTGACATAGAACAGCTACACAACCAGCATTTCTATCAATCATCATCACGTATCCCAGTAATCGGCATAATCTTGTCATCCAGTCTCCAATGTCTGTTAACATCACGAGGTCCTCAGTTTGAATCCATGGAGACTTATGGGATTATGCGTTAACATGTTTCTCAGATCGTGGCTCGTGAACTGCTGCACTTCCTCATGTTCTAGTTATTATGTCTTCCTGTGGAACTATGCTATAAAACGTGGAGAACATGTCTTCATACAAGTAACGGAGTTTTCTTGTTTCGCTTTCCTTTTATCGTTCTAAATATTTTGTGCTGATACTTGCTACTATTTATATGTCTGTTTTGTGAAGTTTAACGGTATGAATGGTGGAATGGTAAGGGACACGGACACTTGGTGCCGGCCATTCCGTCTTTCAGAGCGGACAGAAAGAAGTCACTTTGCAAAACAGATTTTCTGACGAGAAATACGTCTAAAAAATTACGTCATAATTGGTTCGTCCGTATATGTTTTATTGATAACATTTGTCGATTTCTGTTTGATTCGTTGAGATTTCACTGCCGCATAAGAACATCTGGCTATGATGCGATATATATATATATATATATATATACATGTTCTGACCTCCTTTATAGGTTATATTGGTAAATACTTATTTGTATTGTCCCCTTTACTGGAAAACGTTCGTCTTTACTAAGATGCTTTTGGTATTATTGGTCTAAGAATCAGGAAACGGAACGCTCAATTAACTCTTTAAAACAGGGAATCCAGTTAAGTAACGTTTAAGAACACAGTCCCAACCTCACTGAAAGTTCTCTGCATACTTATTTGAAAACAACTAATGCTATGCGGAAAGGTAGTGGCAACTTATTTCCGAAATCATAAGACAACCAATCTGTGTGCACAGTGCGGAGTTATTGTTAGCGTAATAACAGATGGCGCGTATATGCCGTAGGCGTTGCCTTCTTTTAAAAGGGCTAAAGGTCCTTTACCTTTCCCACTCACCTTCATAAAACTATGGTTCATCCGTGCAATCATCGCGCTAGTGTTCCTCGCAGTAGGATTGTGTAGGCTACAACCCACCTTCAAGTCAGAGAAGGATAATCAGAAACAACGATGTTAGCATCCAACAAGTTGAAACAAATTCCGTTTATTGATCTTTTTAAATCAGCTCTACATGTTTCGGGCGACAAAACTCGCCCATCCTGCGTTCCATCTCAACCTTGTCACTGGTCGGCAGCAATATCGGTGCATTGTACCAAAAGCTGTATATACAGTCAAAAAGTGCTCCTGAGGATGGGCGAGTTTTGTCACCCGAAACATGTAGAGCTGATTTAAAAAGATCAATAAACGGAATTTGTTGCATCTTTTTGGTTGCTTACATTCTTGTTCTAATGGTGCACAGTCTCACAAACATCAAGTTCAATGATCAGAAACTCCAAAAGTTGATTTATGAGATGTCTTACAATATTCCGTTAATTTCTGCAATTAAACATACTTCAGTTAGGTAAAGATGTAAACGATAACGACTCTTGTTTTATTCCTTACTTGGAAATAGGGCTGTTGAAAGGGGAAGTTTTACTTCCGCACAAAAGAATAAATACTCCATATTTTCTGTTGTTATGTATCGTCTGGTGGTATGGATAACGCTATGGAAAACGTGGGGTTCGGTTGTCCATGTCCTTGTTTAGAAATTCAATCCAGTACAAAAGTGGGTTTATCCTAGCAGAAGGACAAACCTAGTGCCGCATGCAATGTGCCGTACTTGGAGTCTCATATTTTATCACATGATGTTATTCATATGCTATACGATTTGTAGCAGAAAGAGACATAAAATTGTACCATCGAAAGTTTAAGGTAGTCGTTGCTGCATAAACTAGATACGCAGGGAGTAAACAATCGATTTCTGTACGAAGGTCACAGCTATTTTTTCTGTGGTGTGAAAATGTTGAAGGTCAAACGCGTGGGTTATATCCGTTGGCCTAGTTTTCATTTAAATGCCAACGGCGTTTTGGAAATGGGCTCTAGTTCCTCCTTCCTGTGGAGACGGTATAAAAATATTGCCACTCTATTTGGTCCCTAGGTAGAGATACTAAGATACTGAAATGAAATATAAAACAAAATATGAAGTGTATAATTTTACTCGTGGTTTTTGAATTTTGAAATCCGACTGTATTAATAAAATCTCTTTTTCTAAGAACAGAGCAGCTACTTCATTCTTGAGATGAAACTGCAATAAACAAGCAATTGAAGTGTCATGAAATTGTTAATTCTCTTTACGTCTTGAATTTATATCTGAAGGATTTTGTGCTTACAAGGAAAGTTAAGAAATATATATGACGCTCTATCGAGTGGTAAATATTTTCCAGTGTTTCGAAAGTTCCATTTTCGGGGTCTGAGCAGCCCAAGATGAATAATTGCACCGAGAATTTGGGTGCTGTACAGGGGTGACTAGAATATCGGTCGTATGGGTTTATTTATATGTTGAAATTTGAGAGAGCTGTCTGCTCCTAAACGCCAGCAATTGCTTACCACTTTAAAAAAATACTTGAATATTTAACAACGTCCATTTCGAAACCTTAAATATAACTCTCTTCATGTATTAAAACTATTCAGAAAAATGTGGAACATTCAGAAGCCCAAGAAACAGCCTCATGGAAACGTTCTTGCTTTCAGAACAGATTGCATGTTTCCATGTAAAATTTGGGCTCTTCATGGGTATAAATGCGCTCTTAAGATTACAGTCTTTTTGGATGTGACCACGTGTAGTTTGGTAGACAGGTAACAAATGTTTTGCTGGAATCCGCTGCGTCAACTAATGTAAAAAGTTTTGGTATTTTGCTTACCGTGCATCTCAAAATAATCTTAGTAATTAACCAACTTAATGCACAAAATCTTGGTTTATAATAAGTTTATTATATTCCTCTACATGTTTCGAGCACTATGTGCTCATAATCAGGAGGTCAAAATTGTATTATACAGCATCTGGTATCATCACACCTGTAGGTGGCCGTCCCGTGCACAGAGTCCTCTCTCAACCTGTGCACCGGACGGTCACCTATAGGTATGATGATATCACATTCTGTATAATAGAATTTTGACCTCCTGGTGATGAGCACGTAGTGCTCGAAACATGTAGAGGCATATAATAAACTTATTATAAACCAAGATTTTGTGCATTAAGTTGGTTAATTACTAAGATTAATGTACAAAGGGTATATATTCTAAGTCTTTTAATTTATGAGCTCTATATTTTGCATCGAACATTACATGTGTACTTAATTACATAGGGAAAAATTCTTAGTTTCAAAGCCTTTTACTACAGGAAAGCGCTTGCAACAGGTCATTGTTTGTAATATATTACCGTCAGTATTTGCTGTGCTTGGGGATGTCACCTTTCACCTATTTACGTTCACGTGCCAACTTGTTGCAGTCCATTACCCGTCATCCCGTTAGGCAACCCTTCTTTCCTCAACTTGAAAGGTTTGAACTGCCCACATCTAATTACCAGTCACGGTAGGAGCGAGCAGCCGCCTATAGAAGCTACTAGTGTTGAAAGTTCCTACCCACCATAGCTATAGACCACTTCGTTTATTTCACAACCTCAAACTTGCAACTATCGAACCCGTGAAAGGTGAAGGTAAAGTTGTCTGAGTGCACGCCTAAACTTTATGAAGCGTGACACTAAAATGTAGTGAGTGGTCAGCTTCACGCCCCGGTCCTTTTAACCCAGAGGACAAAGACCCATGTAACAACTGAATAGGAGGCTGGGAGGAAGTCGGTCTGGATGTTTCAGGTAGGTTTCCACCCTTTTTATAGGCCACGATGGCCCTTAGGGTGAGTAGACGTATAGCTCTACTCTTTCTAGGACCTCGGCACACTAAATGGGATGGGGAGTGAGCCCCCCACGCCCCGGCCGCCTCTACCCCCGGGAAAGAACCTGTACCCAGGAGGCTGGGTGAGCTCCAGAGCCGGTCTGAACGGGCGGAAAATCTCGTCCCCACCGGGATTCGATCTCGGACCGTCCAGCCCGTAGTCAGTCGCTATACCTACTGAGCTACCCGGCCCACCTGGATGTTTTACAGAAGAAAAATATGACTTTCCATGCCGGAAAGCGAAACAAGATTCTTAGGTCGTCCATTCCATAACCTCCAACACCTGTCCTACAAGGAAGTCACATATTAACAGTAATGGTTTCTACCCACTGTGACTTAGTCTCTCTGATATATTGCAAGTCGCGCTCTTTGCTATAGGAATGATGTTTTATAAAGGTCACCATTCCTGCTTGGTAATCGGAAGGTCTTGGATTTCTATCCGGGGAGAACAATCTTGATTGAAGATATGTGTTGTTTTCCTCAGTAAATTTATCAAAATGCCAGCACGGTACCTAAACGCGACTAGTTCCATTCCCATCATCTTCCGTTCTATATTCACTAATCTTCATAACTTCATGCACAGAGTCTGATCTGCTAGCACCGTCGTTACGTGATATAATTAATTCTGAAGACGATGCACCATTTGCTATTTCGTAGATTATTTAAAGGGAGGTGGGGTTGCTTGTCAACAATATCTGTACCTAGAGAGTATAGGAGGACAAGGGGGGGGGGGTGAGAATAACGCGAACACACATTCCTAACCTTGGGAGAATTGATTCCATTCTTATGGTGGTCCGAACAATTACTCATTCTCAACAGTCGGACAATATGTAAAATTTATGTACCTTTGTAATTTATTGTCATTTAATAAAATTATTAGATTGACTACCAGGACAAGAATATGAAATGCGCACGGGTCACGTTTATACCTTGAAGGTGTGAGGAGTTCTACAGTGGGATTTGCCAATTATCCTGTACCAGAGACCGAGGAATAATGGTTTGATTCGCCGTAGGAGCAAGAGGTTTACCTCCCCTTCAAAATATCCAGACGGGGTCTGGGGCCTATTTAGCATCCTATTCGACATCGAGAGACCTTTCGTACGAGTACAGCGACGGAAGCTTGAAGCTGGGTTATTAATATGTGGATGTATACTTTCACTCCCCCGTCTCTTCCTGACATGCACAGACACAACATTACCTTTCTTCACTTCTAATTTTTCACCAGTTTCTCAAAAACTTAATAGTTGTGGGATGCAGCAAATCGGAGTCAAGTAACTGTACGTACGTAAGGGAATGTGATTTTTAAAATTAAACCCTCTTTATCTTAAGTATTTGTAACTTTGAATGCTGTGGACCGGGTAACTCAGTCGGTATAGCGACTGACTACGGGCTGTACGGTCCGGGATCGAATCCCGATGGGGACGAGGTTTTCCGTGGTCCAGACTGGCCCACTGGGGCCCACCCATCCTCATGTACAATGGGTACCGGGTCTTTACCGGGGGTAAAGTGCGGCCGGGGCGTGCTGCTGACCACTCACCACCTTCTAGTGCCTCGGTCATAGAAGAGTAGAGCTATACTTGTACCCACCCTCTGGGCCACACCGGGCCTGTAACGGGATCAATTTTACCTTTTACCTTTTTACCTCTAAAGGTTACATGTGCAAATTTCTCGAGAGGATCACCGTAGGAAGTTCGGTTGCTCTCATATTTCTCATGATTCTATTGGCCCTCTAATTTTTCGTGATTATTCTACTATTGCTTTCACTGCCACTTAGTATTGAACCACACGGCTTTTTTGGGGGGAGATTTGCACTTGGAACAACTCAGGTGTCCAACGGCAAGGGAGGAGAAGCGGCTAATTTTGTCGCTGAATGGACTGCCTCCTAGCCTCTGTGCACTACCTTAGCGTTGTAATTATGTATAGGGATAACTTTACCTACTTATTTTTCTTAAGCCTAAATAGTTTTCTTATTTCGACGCTATTGATTCGATTTTAAACGCAAATTATTTCATTAAACTCACAGAGCCAGCCTACGTCCTTCGGTGTAATTTGAAGGCTAAGGATTGGACGACCGAGAAATGGGGTTTCTATTCCCGGCGGAGAATAGAGGAAGCGTCTTAACTCTCTCCAGGTCCCCCCATCCTTCTGTCCTACAATTATCGGGGGGAACGATTTCTTCGGTAGGAAGACGACTAGGATGTGAAATTAAACACTCAAACACTCACCTATATTTAATGCTGAGGTTAAGAATTATGTGCAGCTCTGCCTGTACACACCTTCTGCTTTATGGTGTTTCAAGTAATTAAGGACAAGCACGGCAACTTTAATTTCTGCCGTGAAAATACCGTCGTCGCATAGCTAATATTCGTTCTTCTAGAGAAAAAAATATCCGTCTTCGATAGAGCCCGAAAGTTATTACCCCGGTTAAAGGTTATCCTCATTTGCGACATCCCCTGTAACTCACCGCAAGTTGATGTATGTTGGCGGTGTGAATTTATCCGCTCTTCCAAACTCCAGCTTTGAGTTTCGTTGTTTTTCTGCTGTCATTACTTCTACGAAAGAATATTTAAAACCATAGCGCTTCTAACTTTCCATTGAGTACCGTGCATTATGGTATAACCCATTGTTACTCGTCTAATGAGGCTGTCCACTCCCCTGCATCTAGTTCCGAAGTTTAGAATGCTTCACTGAAGTTGTGGAACTGAAGCCACAAGAACATGGTAATAGCATTTAGTTCTCAATACCAACTGTACCGAAAGACATATATCATGACGAACAAAGAAGAGTAACTTATTCTTCCTTTTGAGTGATTCCCCTGCGTCTGAATTTTATACGCCGACGTTTCGGAACACTACGTCAGTTCCATCTTCATAGGTGGTGTAAGCTAACACCGCCTACGAATATGGAACAGTGTTCCGAAACGTCGGCGTATAAAATTCAGACGCCCGGGAATCACCCAGAAGAAAGCACACAACATTCAGAACACGGCGAAAGTTTGAAATCGAGGAAACAGGATAAATTTGACGTTCGTAGCGATTACGCTCTTCTGTGGTGACGCCGTACAGTTTGGTACTTATATACCAAATGACACGAAGACACGTACCGGAATACCGTAAGAAGAGAAAACGCTGCTAGCGTTGACTAAATATTAACTTCGCAGAAGCCATGTTGGTGGTAGTGAAATGTCTCTTGCGCACTTTCGGAAAAGAGCCTATCGATCCACTTTGCATTGTAGAATAGTTAGGGTGAAGAGCTCTCCTTAAACTGTGAAAGAAATTAAAGCGGCTTACTCGCAGTCATTATTAAGTCTCTTACGTTTCATAAATAATGAAAGTGGGAACTCTGTGAAACAAAAACTTTTTTTTAACTGAAGAATGAAAACCCAACTAGATGCCACTTGTTATTTTATTGTACTTCTTATAGCCTCTACATGTTTCGGGCACTACTATGCCCATCATCAGGAGCTTGCGACTATAATGTTGATTACCACATTAGTCGTTTCGTTCTTGGTTTGCTGTATGTTGGAGGTTAGGTGCGGTTAGGCTGGAGTAGTGTCCGGGCTGCTGGCTTACCGTGCTTTAGCCTGCAGCCCGGACACTACTCCAGCCTAACCACAC
>Ga0131853_10010646_pt1 | contig 16815 bp, 11 predicted proteins | sample TergutLab28metaG_FD_92764 | JGI IMG/M metagenome (GOLD analysis project Ga0131853, IMG submission 92764) | Labiotermes labralis P1 segment gut microbial communities from Petit-Saut dam, French Guiana - Lab288 P1 (version 2) (version 2) | ecosystem: Host-associated > Arthropoda: Insects >...
CGGGCTTGCATTACGCCTTCCGGGTTTGGGGTTACTATTATGTGGTTTTTGGTTTTGCTTAAATATGATTCGATGGTGGCTAAGGTTTCTTTCATTGTAAGAGGGTGAAACGGGATGCCTAAAATCTTTATTGTATTTATTGTGTCCATTACATACTCACCTTAACGGCGGCACAGCGTCTTGAAACATCCACATTGTAAAAAATGTTTCCAAGCTGTCCTCGTATATTTCTTCTGCTATGCTAATAAAGTCTGCCGCAGTTGCTATTCTGAAGGAAAATGTTTGGTAGTAGCGGTTTATTAGTAGCCAAAAATTTTCTTCCCCCATGCGGCGCATTAGTTGATATAGCATTAGCATTGCCCTGTATCTTTGGGCGGCAACAAACTCTTCATGTTCGGTATAAGCCCAAAGCCCGTCTGCAAGCAGTAAACCGGTGCGGTGGGAAATAGAACCATGAATCTGCCACATGTATTCATTTAAAAGTTCCGGAGTATTGTGAAGCATTGTTGTTTGAACAAAACGAGTAAGCCCGTTGTCCAGCCAAGGCTCTGTTATGCGGTTTGTTCCCACAACACCGGCAAACCACTGGTTGCCAATGCTATGAGCCAAGTCTGCCAAATCGCCATGCCTAAGATGCCTGGAGTCTGCAAAAATTAGCTGAGAAAATGCAACGCTGTCTAAAAGCATATCTGTTTCTACAATAGTAACTTGCCCGAAAGGGTATACACCTACAACTTGTTCGAAATGTTCCATGCTGTAGCGTGCAAATTCCAAAACATCTTCTACACGCCTTTGCATAAGTATGGACTCCGGATTATAATGGAAATTTATTTCCACGCCACTTTCCGTTGTAATGCTAACATGGTTGTATAGTGGAGATAATATGGCAAAGGCAAAATCCCTTGTCATAGTGGCGGAAAAGCGGGTTATTTTAATATCTGTATCGTAAATTATTTCTTCTGTTCGGTGGCCTGTTCCCACAACGGTGTAGTATATTGGAGCTGTAATGTATACTTGGTAATTTGCAGTTTCCATTAAAAACGGGGAGCCTACAGGGTAAAAAGCGTAAGTTAGCCAGCCATCGCCCATATGGGCAGCGATGGTTGGCAAAAACATACCAAGCCACATAGCGCTTGCATTACCGCCAATGCTTGCGGCAAGTTTTGGTACGTAGGCACTGTATTGCAAGCGTAACTGCACTGTTGTATCCGGTTCCATTGGCTCTTCTAGTTCTATTACAAGAATTGTGCCGTCCAGAGTGTAATGTAACTCTTCGTTATTTACAGACACAAACTCGATAGTCATGTGCCCCCGGTCGGTATCTGGGTTGTATAGCCGCCATTCAAAATCTGTCGGGTAGGGGCGGGGGTATATAGTTGGGTCGAATGCATTCAAAAAAACACGCAATACAATGGTTTCTAGCGGTACCCCTGTGCGGTTTGTAAACGTAATGCGGGATAAGCCGTGAACTGTACGTGCTTCTGGGTCTACCTCCAAGGCAACAATATAGTCGTTGTGTTGGGGGATGTCTGATATGGGGGTGTATTCTTCCCCGTTTTGGTGAGAGTCGTCCGGATAGTCATTGTTCACTGTAATATTTGTGTTTAGTGTACTGCCCGGATCTTCACTTCTGTTTCTGCCGCATGCTGCAAGTAGCGGCAAAACAAGAAAACACAGCAAACACAGTTTTTTAAACATGGGTACAAAGTACCTTTCTGTTGAAATAGAATATGTTATTATATCATACAAGAACCTATATTTGGAGTTGAATAACGCATATGAAAAAAATTATTTTAACCGGCGGGGGCACTGCCGGACATGTGGCACCAAATTTAGCACTTGTCCCCTCGTTAAAAGCCGCCGGGTTTGAGGTGTACTATATAGGAAGCCATGCTGGTATAGAGCGTGAACTTGTGGAAGCGGAGGGCATACCGTACTTTGGCATATCCTCTGGTAAGTTTAGGCGGTATAAAAGTTTGAAAAATATTACGGATATTTTCCGTGTGTGCAAGGGCTTGACGGATGCAATTGGCATATTACGAAAAATACGGCCGGATGTAGTTTTTTCCAAAGGTGGGTTTGTTGTGGTGCCCGTTATTGCTGCGGCACGGCTTTTGAAAGTAAAAAGTGTGATACATGAATCTGATATGACCCCAGGCCTTGCGAATAAGCTTGCTATGCCGTTTACTACAAAGGTATGTGTTAGCTTTCCGGAAACGTTGAACCACGTTAAGGGGAAAGGGGTTTTGACAGGCACGCCCCTGCGCTCGGAATTGTTTGGTGGGAGTAGGGAAGCGGGGTTGATGGTTTTTGAGAATGTAGACGGCTGTAATTCAACTGGTACTAAAATGAAACCAGTTGAAAATGTGCCAAGTGACACCAAACCGGTTTTGCTGGTTACAGGCGGTAGCCAAGGTGCAAAGGCAATAAACGCATGCGTAAGAGAGGCATTACCCCAGATTTTGCAAAAATTCAGGGTTATTCACTTGTGCGGAAAGGGAAATTTGTCTGGCATAAACCAACATGGATATGTAGAGTTTGAATATTTAACACAACAAATGGCAGACGTGCTTGCCGCAGCAGATATTATTATCTCTCGAGCCGGGGCAAATACGATTTTTGAGCTTGTGGCACTTGGTAAACCTAACTTACTAATACCATTACCCCTTGGCCAAAGTAGGGGAGACCAAATACAAAATGCCGCATCTTTTGAAAAGCAAGGTTTTTCTATGGTTTTGCCGGAAAGTGAAATGACGCCGGAGCGGTTGCTGCAAGATATTTCTATACTATACGAAAACCAAAGAAAATATTGCCAAAAAATGAAAATGCAAAATGTTGCCAATGGCGTAGAGAATGTAATTGATGTTATAATGTCTACCGTTACGACATGAAATTGTAATATATGTGAAGGGGAATTAGGGTATAATTAGTTAGGCGCACCGACGGAGCCGCTTTCTTATACCAACCAATTCCCTGGCAAATTAAATAACGACTTGTGAACGGAGTTCTACTAATGACCTTGTTTTATTTACTTGCATTTGCTGTAGTATTTATTTTGATGGTATTCATGATGCCAATATTCCTAAAGCTGGCCAATAAATTTAATTTTACAGATAAACCCACAGAACGCAAAAAACATAAGGCGCCAATGCCCCTTTCCGGCGGCATTGCCATGTTTGTTGCGTTTCTTGTGGGCTTTTTAATTTTTGTAATTTACCGAGATCCTGCAATGCCGGTAGTACTTATTGGTGCAGCAATGATTGTTGCCGTTGGCCTTGTAGATGATTACTCCAAGTCTAAGGGTAAAGAGTTTCCTGTGTGGCCAAGGCTTCTTGTACACATTGGTGCGGCGTCTGTTGCTTTTGCAGGGGGAATACGTTTTACCGGTTTCTTTAATTACTTTACAGGCTATTATACGTATCTGCCAATATGGTTGCAGTTTATTCTTACTGTTTTGTGGATTGTTGGGCTGGTAACGGTATTTAATTTTATGGACGGGTTGGACGGGCTTTCCGGCCTGCTGGCATTGGTTGCAGGCTCTACATTTTTTGTAGTGGCTCTTCATATGGGGCAGGTGGAAACTGCGTTTTTGGCAATTGTGTTTATAGCGGCTATTGCCGGGTTTTTGCGGTTTAATTTGCCGCCAGCAAGGGTTTATATGGGGGATTCTGGGGCTTACCTTTTAGGGTTTGTTCTTGCGGCAATTTCGCTTCATGGGGCGTTTAAACAGGCTACTGTTGTGTCGTTGGCAATTCCTATGCTTGCCATGGGTGTGCCAATTTTTGATGGTGTACTTGTAGTGGTGCGCCGCTTGCTTGCAAGGAAGCCGGCACATATTGCAGATAGTACGGATATCACGCATTTGCATTTTAGATTGTTGAAGCGTGGGTTGTCGCCCAAGGTTACGGTGCTGTTGATATTTTTAGTTAGCGCATGTCTTAGTTTAACTTCTATTATTTTGATGTTGACTTTTCAGTGATTCCTGGAGAGGTTTAGTATAAAAGGCACCTCTGCTATCATAATTGTGGGTACGTAGCAAATATGATAGTAGGGTGTTTTTTTATTGCAATAGACAAAAAGTTGGAGGAAACAAAAAATGTTGACAGATATCGCAAAGGTTATGTACAATGAAATTGAAAAAAGGGGAAAAATACTCACAAACATCACAAATTAAAGGAGAAGGTAATGGATGATGAAACAAAGTAGAAAGTTTCTTTCATTTGCTGTTTTTACAATTTTATTTGTATTAATGAGCATGGCATTTGCTGTCGTTACTGCAATGGCCGCACCAACGCAACACACGCACAGCATAAACATTGTTCCCCAAACTACGACGGTTAGGCACATGGACGAATTGGTCCTTGATATTCACATATCTCGCTTGCCGTATGCAAATGAACTTGGAGACAGTGGAATAGGCTGGACAGAGTTTGATTTCGATTTATACTTTGACCCAACCCGGTTTGTGCCAATACCATATGCAGCCGGAAGGCAGCCTGTGATGTCAGACTTTGGCACTTGGCTTGATTTTAATAACAACCCTGTAGGGGGGGCTACAATTACCACATTTGTTGACCCATTTAATTCAGAGCGCCCCAGTGGCACTCTCAGAATTTCACTTTCCATAATGCAGCAGCACCCAGTGATGACCAATATTACTCTGCATGTACGCTTTAGAGTACTTGAGACTGCGCCGGCGGGTAATGATATTTTATTTAGCTGGGGCAGGTTTCCGGGTGGAGGAGTTGCAGGTTTTTGTCCTGTATTAGGCCCGCTTCATGGTATTTTTGGCTTGCCAATTGCAGGCCCGCATCTTGAAGACTATGGAATGGTAAATGTAGTGGTTGGGCATGTAATTCAACCACCGCCGCAGCAGCCTACGCATAGCATAAACATAATCCCTCGAGAAATTTCTGTTCGCCGTAATGAGGAGCTGGCTCTTGACATTCACATATCACGTTTGCCATATGCCGACGAGTTTGGAAGCCATGGGGTAGGCTGGACAGATTTTGTCTTTGATTTATATTTCGACCCAACCAGGTTTGTTCCAATACCATATGCAATGGGAACGCAACTTGTGGCATCAGACTTTACCACTTGGCATGATTTTAGTGGCAACCCTGTAGGGGGGCCTACTATTGACTTTTTTGTTAACCCATTTAATTCAGAACGCCCAAATGGTACTATCAGAATTTCACTTTCCATAATGCAGCAGCAACCGGTAATGAACGATATTACTCTGCATGTACGCTTTAGAGTGCTTGAGACTGCACCGGCGGGTAATGATATCTTATTTAGCTGGGGCAGGTTCCCGGGTGGTGCAGGAGTTGCAGGTTTTTGCCCTGTACGAGGTCCGCTTAATGGTATTTGGGGTTTGCCAATTGCAGGCCCGTACCTTGAAGACTGCGGAATAGTTAATGTAGTAGTTGGGCATGTAATTCAACCGCCGCCCCAGCAGCCTACGCATAGCATAAACATAATCCCTCAAGAAACTTCTGTTCGTCGAAACGAAGAGCTGGCTCTTGACATTCACATATCACGTTTGCCATATGCAGATGAATATGGAAACTATGGGATAGGTTGGACAGAGTTTTTCTTCGATGTGTATTTTGACCCAACAAGGTTTGAGCCCATACTATATACAACAGGAACACAGCTTGTAACGTCAGACTTTAGTACTTGGCTTTGCGTTAATGGCAATCCTGTAGGGGAGCCCACAATTACCACGGTAGTTAACCCATTTGTAGCAGGGCGTCCTAGTGGTACTCTTAGGATTGCGCTTTCTATAATGCAGCAGAACCCGGTAATGAGCGATATTGTTCTGCATGTACGCTTTAGGGTGCTAGAAACTGCTCCGGCTGGCAATGACGTCTTGTTTAGCTGGAACAACTTCCCGAGCGGAGGCGTTGCAGGTTTTTGTCCTGTATTGGGCCCAGGTAGTGGCATTTTTCTTCTACCAATTGCAGGTCCGTATCCAATAGATTTTGGAATGGTAAATGTTATAGTTGGGCATGTAATTCAACCACCGCCGCAACACCCTACGCATAGCATAAATATAATTCCTAGAGAAACTTCTGTTGAGCGTAATGAAGAACTGGCACTTGATATTCACATATCACGTTTGCCATACGCAGACGAATTTGGAGACCATGGGATAGGCTGGACAGAGTTTGACTTTGATGTATATTTTGACCCAACAAGGTTTGTTCCCATAATATATACAGCAGGGCCAGGGGCACAGCTTGTAACGTCGGACTTTAGCACTTGGCTTGATGTTAATGGTAACCCTGTAGGGGGGCCAACAATTACTACGATTGTTAACCCATTTGTAGCAGAGCGCCCTAGTGGTACTCTTAGAATTTCGCTTTCAATAATGCAGCAGAACCCGGTAATGAATGATATTGTTCTACACGTGCGCTTTAAGGTGCTAGAGAATGCTCCGGGTGGCAACGATATCTTATTTAGCTGGAACAACTTCCCTGGCGGAGGCGTGGCAGGTTTTTGTCCTGTTCTAGGTCCAGGCCGTGGCATTTTTCATTTACCAATTGCAGGCCCGTATCCAGAAGATTTTGGGACTGTTGACGTTGTTGAAGAGGCGGTAACCCCACTTTTTAGCCTACATGCATTTAACAATGGCGCAATAAACAACCAATCATTAGCCAATGGCGGAACGATTCGCATTTGGCCACGGCTTGACGGTGTGAATGCATTGGTTCCACATGGTGGTTTGACTGTAACAGCTGTTTTGCCAAGCGGCGAAAGCGCAATGCAGTTTGTCAGCATTAACCGAATATGGAATAACCCAAATTATGTGAACATGATTGATGTGAACATGCATGCACCATGGCAACGGATTTACCTAACGGCAGTTTCCCATGGGCAAACGGTTGAGTTAACACTTATTAACCCAAGGTACTTTAGCCTACAAGCGTTTAATAATGGTGTAATAAATAACCAATCTCTGGCCAATGGCGGAATTATTCGCATATGGACACGATTAATGAGTGTGCCAGCCCTTGTACCAAGCAGTATGGTAGTAACCGCGGTTGACCAAGATGGCGCTAATGCAATGGAATTTGTCCGTATTAATGAAATTTGGAACAACCTAGGCAACGTGAACTTTATTGACGTTAATTTCGATGCACCGTGGCACCGCATTTATTTTACGGCTACAGTGTTTGGCCAAACTGCCGAGCTTGTATTGGTTAACCCAGTACCACCGGTAGTTCCGGAATTTAGCCTACATGCGTTTAATAACGGTTTAATCAATAATCAATCTCTAGCAAATGCTGGAGTGGTTCGCCTTTGGACACGGCTTGACGGTGTTAATGCTAACGTTCTTATTACCGAAATAACCGCAGTTGACCAAGACGGCAACGATGCAATGGTGCACTTGCGTAGAATAAATGCGCTTGGTGTATCGCCGCAAAACGGGTTTGATGTTGACTTTAACGCCCCTTGGCAGCTTATCCATTTAGCAGTAACTGCCTATGGCCAGACAATAGAGTTCGTACTTGTAAACCCTATGTAATTGCAAATAAAAGGGGCTGCCTCATAGCCGAGGCAGCCCTTTTTCATTCCTTTTTATCATACATACACGTACACTGCACGAACATCTCCATCCCAGCGGGTAGCTGCACCCATTTCGCCTATTACAAACCAGAGCGGAACAAAGGTACGTCCTTCAACTATAACAGGTGTTCCCATATTGTCGTGGAGTGGTTCGTTAATAGTCATGCTCAAGTCCCTATTGCCAAGGGTGAAAGTAATAACGCCGGCATTATGTGTGAAATTTGCAGCCCCAAGGGCTTCGCCTATAAACCTTAGGGGTACCATTGTGCGGCGTTCTTTTATAAATGGTGCGGCCTCGGACGTGTGGGGAACACCGTTGTCGTAAAAAGTAGTGCTGCCAATAACAAAGCGCAAAGTACGGGCAGGAGGCGGTGGTGGGATAATAATAACCAAATCCGGCTCTTGCTCCGGCTCTTCGGCAGGGCCGGGCTCATACACATCTTCATACTCTTTAGGCTCATCCGGTACTGGCGTAGTTTCTTGATTTTGCGTTGGTAATGGTGTGTAAATAAAGCCGCATAAATAAATAAACCCAAGGAAATTTTGGTTCTCTGGCGGTGGCCCCCACCCTCTTACATGATGGACGTCTACATTGGTAGAAAATGCGAAATTTGCCCCGCTCCAAAAAGATTCGCTTAGGTCAACGGTTCCATCTTCGTTTATTCCTTCTACCACGGCTACGTGGCCAAAATTGCCGAAAGAACCTGCTCCCCATACGGCTATTGCGCCCAAGCGGGGTTCTTGACCTCTTGTAAAATTGTCGTATGGTGAAGGATGGCCGCCGTTATTGTAGAACCAATACATGGCGTTGCCTAAATTTAAATTAGGCCTATGTCCTAAGATTTCGTATGCTCTGCCCCATGCGTAGGCTGTACAATTTGGCATACCAAAGCCTACTTGGTAGAATGGGTTATCTGTTGTAAAGTGGCGGTTGTTTGTGTGCGGGGCAGTAGTGCGTGGGGTGAAGTTTTGTGTGGCTGTGACGGTATGTATTGTTGCAGCCAAAGCAGCTAAAGTAATTAGCACGCTTAATATAATATGTCTGTATTTCATTAGTGTCTCCTGTCTGTTCTGTATTGCTTTTTTAGTCCTTTAAGCAGTTCTGAAAGTTCCGCTTGATATTCTCTTGTACGTCCAAGGCCATTTTTTATGCGCATTGCTTCCAGTTGTATTTTATTATTTTCCGGGGCAAGCCTGAGTGCGTGAGAAATAGCTTTTTCTGCGTTATTCCAGTCGTTATCTTGGCGGTAGTACTCCGCTAATTTTGCCCATACGTTTGCGTTATTTGTGTTTTCTGCCGCCTTGCGCATACAAGACAACGATGCTTTAATATTGCCTGCAGCAGCGTGTATTTCTGCTTCTTTTGTGTAGTAGTTTGCGTTCGTGTTTTTTACTTTTGACAAGGTGTTAAGAGCTATTTCATATTGGTGCATAGCCATGTATACGTCAGCCATTTTGTATGCGTAGTGTGTGGTTGCTGGGTCTAATTTTATGGCTTGCTCGTAAAATGTAAGGGCTAAGGCATAATCCTGTTGCTCGTATGCCAGCAGGCCGTGCAAATATGGGATGTTGGCACAATTGGTAGTACTTATGTTTGACAGCATTTTTTTTGCACTTTCAAATTGATTACATAAAATTGCCGCCTCTGCATAATGCAACATTATGCTAACATTCTGCGGGTCTAAAGAGTGGGCATGGCCTAGGTAGCGCAAAGCGTTGTTTAGAGAGGAGAGTTGCATGCTTGCCACTCCAATATTGTTAAGTAGCGGAGCATTTTCTTCTAACTTTAGGGCTTGCGTGTAGAATGGCAACGCTTTAAGCGGCTCTCCCCGTTCCACAAGAAGGTCCGCACGTTCTTTTAACTGTTCCCACTCCCGGCGTTGCTCCCATGCCATTAGGGTAGCGTGTAGGTTAATAAGTTCATTTGGCTCAAAATATTCTATTAAGTGTAAAAAGTTTAAAATACGGGTAGTTAAATTTTCTTCTTTTGCAATATCCTTCATTTTGGACGCAATAAAAGACAGCCCAAGTTCGGACACCCATGTTATCATTGCCTCTGAAAGAAAATCATCCACAGATTCCCGCCAATAGTGAAAAACATGGTACACTGCTTCCTCGAAGGAGTATACGGAAATACCTGTAGACTGGAAAACAAATGGCGTTTCGTTAGTTTGTTGAGATACGCAGAGCTGGAGCATCATGACGTAATATGTCTTAACAGCCGTGCCTGCAAAACATAAAATAAATCTGCACTGGTGCTGGTGGGCGTAGTAAGGGTTAGAACCTGGTCATACTCCGTCACGTCCAGCCTTGTGTTGTACAAAGACGCCAGTGTAAACATTTCAACCATATCTCCCCAAATATCAAAATCATGGTAAACTTGTGCAAATGGGAACGCCGTAGGAGCTACATAAAACGAAAAAATCTCCCATTCGTATTCTGCATATTGGGTGTTAAACGTAATTAGTGGGTTAACCAAGAAAAATTCATAGTCGAAATACTGGTGAAGCATTTGTTGTAATGCACTTCCGTCGTAGCCATGTATAACAATGTTAAGCTCCCAATCTAAGTGGATATCTACCTCGTAGTCTAAGAAAGTCCAGCCGTTTTCCGACGGGTTGCCATAGATATCATGGTTTGTGTAGAAGTAATTGTCTTCCCCTTGCACTACGTAAATGTCAAGGTCTGTGCCTTCTATAAACAAGTGGCCAACAATATCTTGGTTGCCAAACTGTTCCCATAGGGCAACAAATTGCGGCCTTGGGTCAAGTACTGGGCGGGGCGGCATAAATGTGGTTTCCGGTTCGTATAGGTATTCCTCTGCGTCGTAGGTGTAATAATTCTCGGAAGCTTCGCCCACTGTAATATCTGCAACTGTTGGAGTGCCGGCTTGTATTTCTACATGCGCAGGTGTCACTTCTTCTGGGGTGCGAAAATAATTTGTATACCAGTAATATATCCCGGTACCAAGGGAAAGGACACACAAAATAGCCAGTACAATAGCCGTAAATACGGGAATTTTTGGGGCTTCGGGTTTGCTTTCTAGCACGGCTTTTGGCTCGTCTTGTTGCAAATTTTCGTTACGTAATTCATCTTTTTCCATATAAACCTCACCTTACATTATAAATTTGCTCAATCAAATCCGCCATTGTGGTCGCTGGCATGTAATTAACAAATAATAAATCCACATTTTCAAAGTCCCATTGCTCTATTAAATTTGTAATGCTACCCACAAATTGCCGCGGGTCAACCATTACAATCGTTTCGTAGTGTGGTGCAATCCACGGTACAAGAGCGTTGGCAAAGGAATCTTTTACAACCATTAGTGTGCGCCCATTTGTGTTAGAAGATGTAAAGTAAAAAAATGCACGGTCTCCGCCAAGGAAAATACGGTAACAAGCATCTGCCAAATCCATAGGAATTGTGAACATATCCATAGAAAATGTTGTGCCATCGTTTAGCCTGTAAAAATAAATGGTATCTGGGTGGGCAAGCACAGTTCTGTTACGAGTACCCACTGCCAAAGAGCCAACAAAGCCGTCTATGGCGTATTCTACATAATTTTCTATTGTAATAGGCGTAATACCCGCTGCTTCTGCAAAGGCTAGGTAGGCAAAATATGCGCCAAGAGCAGTCCAGTGGTGGTCTAGGCGGAAGAACGTATATTGCTCTGCGTTTTCTGCCAGAATTGTGTGGGTGTCTACAGTTACGATACCGTCGTTTAGAAGGCTGTTTACAAAATTTATGGTTTCAATTTGTGGGGAATTTACAGCCGCATATCTTGGCCCCATAAACTCTACTTTTACCGGGGCAAGCATAGAGAACATTCGCACATTGTCCGGCAAAAGAGCATGGTGCGCATTTAACACCTCTGCATAGCGGGCGGCAAGGTCTGTATTTTCTCTGTAGCGTAGGTAGAAGACGGCATCTTCGTGGAAGAGCCTGTCTATACTAAACGGTTGTGATGGGTCTACAGCGCCAACCCTAAGGTCGTGAAGCGGCACAGCTCCTTGGGCAATTTCTTCTTCCGTTGGGGGTACGAACAGGAATTCCTCTTCCAGCGGGGTAAGACCAATGCCTAAATCTTCAGAGGCGAAATCTACCATCATTGCACCGCCTGCAAGGTTTAAGCCATAGGAATGCTCTACTATGTTAGAAAATGTAAGAAACCTTGTGCGGAACGCTGTGTTGTCTAGCAAGTAGGACTCCAAGCCTTTAAAGAAATCCCCACTAATTACATTTCCGGGGGAAAACTCCGGGAAGCTTTCCATTGCACGGTTTTCAAAAACTTCTGCTTCCGGGTCTGGAGGCAGAACTAAGACAAATGCGGCTAAAATAGCAAGAGCTATAATAGAAAAAACAATATTTAATTTACTTTGCATAAACTCACCCTAAAACCTAAAATAAATAAATGGACTAAAAGTTTGCCCAATTAAAAGTACAAAACAAACGCCTAAAACTGCAAAATTAAATACAGCCTCGGAAACGGGTAGCTTCACCTTTACATACTCCAATAACCGCATAGGCCCTCTGGTAGAAAATATTGCAAAAATGGGCAAAATCCAAAGGTTTGCAAGCAATAATTCTGTGGCACGATAATCTGTTAAAAATCCTCCAACACCAAAAAAACGTGCGGAAAACGTAGTGAGCTGCCCCAAATCTGTAAAATAGAATATAATCCAGCCAAACAGCACTATAAACAGGCAGTAAATATGAGAGAAAAACACGGGCAATTTCTGCAAAATATTGCGCAGGAAATATTTTTCTACTAGTAAAATTAGCCCAAAATACAGCCCCCACATTACAAAGTTAATGGATGCACCGTGCCATAGCCCCGTAACCATCCACACAAACATAATGTTAAAAACAGCACGCTTCCTATTCCCCCCAAGCGGGATATATAAATAATCTCGGAAGAAATAACCAAGAGATATATGCCAGCGCCGCCAAAACTCTGTTATGGATTTTGAAGTATACGGGTAGTCAAAGTTTTCTTTGAACTCGAACCCGATAATCTTGCCAAGGCCAATGGCCATGTCTGAATAACCGGAAAAGTCGAAATAGATCTGGAACATAAACATTATTGCCCCTAGCCATACTGCTTGGGTGGATGCGTTATGTGCCCCCAAAAGCTCATTGGCTACAAGCCCTGCATGGTTTGCAAAAATAACTTTTTTGCCAAGCCCCATAACAAAACGGGAAATACCTGCGCTTATGCCTTCAATGCTTGTGTTGCGTTTTGTGAGCATTTTCTCTACGTCTGCATAGCGGATAATTGGGCCTGCAATAAGCGGTGGGAACATAGCAACATACGTTAAAAAAGCAATGGGGCTGCGCTGAGCTTTTATCTTTCCACGGTAAACGTCTATTGAATAAGACATGGTTTGAAACGTATAAAAAGAAATGCCAATTGGCAAGACAGGAGCAAAAGTAATATGTACCCCCACAAGCCCTAACAAAAATTCGGAGTATTTGAAAATAACCAAAAGCCCCAAACTGCAGCACATAGAAAGAATAAGTAATACCTTGGACTGCCACCGGCCTTGATATTTTTCCATAAACAAGCCAATCAAACAGTCGCAAGAGGCAGAAAAAATTAGCAGAACAACCCAAACCGGCTCACCTGCTGCATAAAAGAGCAACGAAAATGCCAGCAACACCAAGTTGCGTACCTTTAAGTGGCGTTTAGGCACACAAAAATACACGAGCAAAAAAACCGGCAAGAACAATACAATAAATGTTAAGCTGGAAAATACCATGTGGAAAATACTCTCCTATCCGTTCATGAAAACATCAAACGGTTACTCTCAGTAACCGTTTGGATTTTATTTTAGAAGTTCTATATAACCGGCGGGCGGCTATAAATAGTTTCCGTAAAAAAATTACCTGTAATACTCATAGAGTTGGCATTAGAAATACTATCCGCATGGTTAAAATGCCACCATTCAGAGGCAAGCGGTGTAAACCCACCAGCCCCAAAAGCACGTTGCAACCTGCGTACGCCCGGGGTAACATTGTCGCTAAAGGCTGTATTTGAATCCAGCATTTGAGCTGCGGTAATAGTCCGCGGAGAATCGAAAATAGCGGCTCTAGGGCTAAGCTCATGCATGCAGGTTGGCATAATATGCTCCCTAACAGCAAGAACATGCCTGTAAACAAAGTCCCCTGTTTGCCTGTATTCGTAGGTGCGTATCATTCCGATACTTGCATCTACTGCTGCGCCGCGCTGGTGGTTGGACGTTCCTGTAGAAATAAACCAGCTAAGGCTCCATGGTGCAGAAGTTATAGCGGAATGAACGTCCGAGTTTTGTGCCATTAAGCTATTCATGCCTTGAACCACAGCAGCTTGCGTAGCTCTTGGGCGGAAGACTTCGTTAATAATAAGTGTATCGCCATTCTCTAATGCGGCTTGCTGTGCTATAAAAAGGCTCCTTGCCAAAGAATACATGCCGGGTACGATATACTCTTCACGGCCCAGGCGGTAGTTAAATGCCCGTGCAACGTACATAACCTCTCCGGTTATGCCCGGAATGGTATACCCTAATGAAACCATAATAGAGCCGGATGCATTAGTGTTTTGGAATATCATGGATGGAATAATGTCTGGTAGGTTAATAAAGCAACCTCTATTGTCTACCCAGCCGGTTTGGCCGTCGTTAAGGTCTACATACCACCAATTGCCGGAGCCGTCTAATATAGTAAAGCCGCGCCCAGCTTCCATGGTTACAATAGTCTGAGCGTTTGCGCTGGGCTCTGCCCGCACAGGAAGGCGTGTAGCAGCCCAGCCCGTTGTGCCGTTTAAAGGTAGCTCAAACATGTCGCCGTATTCCAAGTAGTTCATTCCGGTTAATGCAACATCCGGTGTTATATTTTCTGCCGGTTCGTATGGAATTTCCCCGTTATAGTAACTGGCAATCTCGTTGTCGGTTGCATCACTTCTTTCTGGACGGGGGAAAAAGCTCCTATCGTCAGAGTTAACAACACTACCGATATACCATAAAATCACACTAACAAATAACATCAAAACCACTACTAGCGATATAACCTTGGCAATGTCACTGCCACTTTTTTTGTTTACGTGCTTAATAAGATATCGTTCATTTCTACGACGCATGTTTGCCCCCTGTTAATTATTAAATTGCACAACCCCTGTTGCATTGTCCCAAGTTGCTGTAGTTTCTGTAACGGCCTCTATAAATTGAAGAGGCACATATACCCTATTGTCTACCATTCTGGCAGAAATACGAAGCGTAACAGGAGTTCCCCTTACAAATGCAACAGGTCTGTCTATAAATAATGTTATGTGGCCTCCGTCGCTATCTGTTGCAGTTACAACACGGTATGTCCCGTCCCAGCTTAGCCTAAAACCAAGCGGGCGCAAAATATCGCCTATAGGAAGGAACAATTGCCCACCGCTCACCACAGCGGGGTTATCCAGCGGAATAACTCTGCCCGCATGGAAAACTCTTACCCTTGCAGCGGCAGCGGCGTCCCTGCGGGCCAGTTCGTCAAAACCAAATTGCAGCAGTGTGCGGCTTTGGTTTTGTCTTGCATCGTTGTTTGCGGTGTTCATTAAAACTGCAATAACACGGCGCCCGTCACGTTCTGCTGTAGTAGAATGCCCCCAGCCAGAAGCACGGATTGTGCCTGTTTTAAACCCGTCTGCATCCCGGAAGTAGTGGGTGCTTAGCAGCCTGTTTGTATTGTTGTATGTCGTGCCACCAAAACGCATAGATGGCATGGATGTGATGCGTAAAATATCCGGATACTGCTGTATAAACGCCCTGATAAGAACAGCAATAGAGTATGCATTGGAATGGTGAGCAATTGCCCCATGAGAATTTGTAAATGAAGAATACATGCCAAGCTCGTATGCAGTTTCATTCATGCGCTCTACAAAAGCGGCTTCCGTACCAGATATATGCTCTGCAAGCACAACTGCGGCTGCATTGCCAGAGGGTAGCATTAGCAATTGCAAAAGAGTGTCTACTGTTATATATGCACCCTGCTGTAGCGGTACAAAAGAGCCTTCAATTCTTCTGTTTTGGGAAAAAGTTGCTGCGTTTGCACTAACACGAAGTTCTGTATTTAAGCTAATACTGCCCGCCTCTATTTCCTGATACGTGATAAAGGCAGTCATAATTTTTGTCATACTTGCGGGTATCCAACGTTGGTTCATATTTCTTTCGTACAAAATGTCGCCTGTCTCAAAGCACATAACAACGGCAATTGGCGCAGCAACATCAGGTGTGCTTGCCTTTACTTGTGTGGCAAAAAACGCCAGCGTTATAACTACCGCTACAACAACAATTAATAAAAACTTTTTCATAATTAAAACCACCTATCATTAAATCTTTCAAATGCTCTGGATATTTCATAAAAAGCTTGACGGTCTCTTGCAGTGTGCCCGGGGCGCTCTGTCATTATTACTAAAATATATGGCGAAGGTGCGTATATAATGGCCATGTCATGCCATGCTATGGGCGCTGTCCAACCTGTTTTGCTTGCCATAGGATAGTTAGATGTTATAAACGGGAACTGGTTGTTTAAGAGCGCATTGCGAAATTCCTCGCTGTACCGCCCGTCAGATTCTATATAGTCCCATATTGCAACAGCAAACCGCCCAACCTCGTTTGCTGTAAGTCGAGAGTTGAATATTCTGTAATTTATTAAACTTGGGTTGCCTCCAAGGTCTGCTACAAATTGCCTGTAGCCTGAAATCCCAAAAGTGCGACGTAACATGTTTGTTGCGGTATTATCGCTTTCATACAGGTTAAGTTCCAAAACTCTGCGGGTTGTTAAGGCTCTGCCAATAGCGTACCTGTGGCGTATAATGCCCGAGCCGCCATGCCAATCCTGTCGGGTGAATGTTATGGGGCGGTCTAAGTCAAATTCTCCACTTTCCGCACGCTGGTAAATGTATAATGCGAAAGGTGCTTTAGAAACACTTGCCCCAAAAAATACTCTGTCTGCATTCCAACGATAAGTAAAACCAGTTTCGATATTTTTATAAAACACCGCAGTGTTTGGGAAGCGTCTAAGCAATTCGTCCAATGGTTCTGTAGAAGGAACGTAGTTTAAGTATATCCACCTTGGGCCAAGCCATGTACGTATAAGCAACCAGTCTCCATGGTCTTCTAAAACAGTCACTACTTGGGGTGTTATAAAGGCAGTAGAGCGCTCTGCGCCTTTGTATTCGTGAAGCCCAAGTGCCCGGCCAGTGTAAAACCTCCCGGGGGGTAG
>Ga0131853_10010647_pt1 | contig 16815 bp, 12 predicted proteins | sample TergutLab28metaG_FD_92764 | JGI IMG/M metagenome (GOLD analysis project Ga0131853, IMG submission 92764) | Labiotermes labralis P1 segment gut microbial communities from Petit-Saut dam, French Guiana - Lab288 P1 (version 2) (version 2) | ecosystem: Host-associated > Arthropoda: Insects >...
ATGAAAAAAGTTTTTTTTTTGTGGCGGCAAAAACGGGGGGGGATGGGTTAGAAACCCCCCATTCCCCTGAAATACGACCCCCCCCCCCCCCCCCCCCATACTGTGCTAATAAAGACATGGAAATAAGACGCGTAATTATATCAAGTGACCGCTGGGAAAACTACTGACACGTATTTAGAGGCGATTTATAAAACTATTAGTAAATGTGGTGTTCGGGGAGCTGCAATATAATTCTTTCAGTGTGGCTGTTTGTGGTTTCTGAATTCATTGATTTTGTGGACTTTTTCTAGAGTACGTGTGGCAATTTAACACACCACGTTTCGGGCACAAAGTTCGGTCCCCCCCCCCTCATACTTGTTTCTCCCGAAACATAATGATTAATTATTAAACGCGGAATATGGTCAAATTAGTAAATAACAGTGTTTTAGAACAATGTCAGTAATTGGTATGTAGTAATATTTATTTTTTTAAGATTGATAATATTGCTTTGAAAGGGTGGAAGACTTCATGTATTTGGGAACAACCGCAACAGATCAAAATTCTATTCAGGAAGAAATTAAGAGCAGACTGAAGTCAGGGAATGCTTGCTATCATTCGGTGCAGAATCTTTTGTCTTCCAGTTTTTGATATCCACAAATTTAAAGATTAAGATATACAGAAATATAATTTCGTCTTTTGTTTTGTATGGGTGTGAAACTTGGTCGCTCACATTAAGGGGCGAACGTAGGCTAAGGGTATATGAGATCAGGGTGCTAAGGGGAATATTTGGGTCTAAGAGGGAGAGGTAACAGGGGATTGGAGAAAACTACATAATGAGGAGCTTAATGATCTGTACTGCTCACCAAATATTGTCCGGGCGATCAAATCGAGAAGGTTGAGATGATTGGGGAATGTAGCAAGTATGGGGGAAAGGAGAGGAGTATACAGGGGTTTGGTGGGGAAACCTGAGGGAAATGGAAGACCCAGGCGTAGATCGGAAGATAACATTAAGATGAATCTTCAGGAAGTAGGATGTGGGGGGCACGGACTGGATTGATCTGGCTAGGGATAGAAACAGGTAGCGGGCACCTTTAAACGCGGTAATGAACCTTCAGGTTCCATAAAATACAGGGAATTTCTTGACAAGCTGTAAACCGGTTAGCTTCTCAAGAAGGGCTCTGCTCCATGGAGTGAGTAAGTAAGTAAGTAGTTGTTTTGGAATAAGCAATCCTAAAGAGGGGGATCGAACTGTCCCCGAAAATTCGTGTGCCAGATTGTAATACGTACGACAGAAAGTGTCCATGGAACGAACACGGAGCATCGCGGTATGTTTTGCGATGCTGCCGTAGTTTCTGGTTCTGTATCACCTGTGATGTGATGGTGACTGAAGTGGACACGATTTGCAAGAGTGTTGTGGTTTAATCGAGGCAGAATCCTGACAGTCGACGTATGACGGAACTGTTCTGTGGTGCAGCAGGTGTGTCACAGGACGTGGCCAAGCGGACTGAACAGGTTCAGTCCATCACTTGTGACATGGCAGCGGTAGTTAATAAAACCCCACTAAGCGTCGTATGGTGCAGCAGCATCGATATAGACTTGTAAATGGGAGGTGCTGGGTTCGACTCCCAGATAGAACACCGACATTTTCGTGGTCTCCGTCAGTCTTTCCAAGTATTTACTTGGATAGTACTTCGAGTCAGCCCACGACCTATAATTTAAAAGGCGCTCTTTCCCGTGCACTCTACCATTCGACGATGTACGGTCTCAGATACAGACAGCGTCGTATAGTGAACCACAAGTTAACGTATACCGATTAGACACTGTTCGTCTGCCGTTGACAGCATTATAACTTTTTTGACGTCATGGTTTATTTCTCTCCCACACATTATGTTAACAATTAATCGTATAGTTGTGGGCCGGGATAGCTCAGTCGGTTCAGCATCTCGCTACAGGCTGGACAGACCGAGGATCGAATCCCGGTGGGGGTGATATTTTACCTACCCCTCCACACCTGCCTGGGGCCCACCCAACATTCTGTACAATGGGCACCGGGTTATTCACGGGAGTTAAGCGGCTGGGGCGCGGCGTTGACCACCCACCCCAATCTAGCGTTGAAGTTAAAGAAAGAGTAGAACTATACTTCTATTCCTCCTCTGATGTTTCATGGCCTGTTCTAAGGTACACTGCTAATTATATAGTCACAGTTTTGGAGAACTTTGTGCATACATTCTGATGCGTTATGTGTCCTAGCAACGTGGCTACAAGCATGTAACCATTTAAAACACAGTGGTAACGATATGTACCATTTGCTTTGACAGTTAACAAGATAGGCAATATACGTACGATGTTGCACTGTGACGCGTCCGCGTAATGTTACCTCCTCGGTTATCCTAACAGCCTAATACAATTTCACACGAAGTGAGAACTTTTGACGATTCAGTGTCCCCGGCAACAATGAAACGTACTTAACATCTTCATGTAAAGTGCCCTATATTTTTGCTCCATTTCGGAGTTTCGCGACAGATTTTCTTTGAAGCCCCCAATATTAAGTGTAACGGAAATCCGTCCAGTGAGATCCACGTTGGTACCTGCGGCCAGACGGACATGAAACCATTTGGCGCTTTTCGCGACCGCCAGACCTAATCAGAGCACTGTCTGTATTTATCCTGGTTCCCTTATGCAGGTGGCACTTACTTATGCGTTTGAATGCCGTTTAAGGAGGAGAGGAATGCATTCAGTTACAAAGTTCACTCGTTATGCTACAAGGGGTAACTACCCTCTTGGGTATGTGCAGCCACACGTGCAAGGTCGCGTCCAGACTTTATCACTGCCTCGCAATTTGCAGTGGAATGTAACACGGAGGATTGGCAGGTCTGCGCGCATTCGTTCCGTTCGGTTTGCTGCGCGCGCATCTAAGTTTGTTAACGTTAAACGCCGCTAGAGGAAGTTCGGACGCGTTTCTGTGTTCGGAACGCTATTCGCGTCACGTCTGTGGTTTACCAGCTGTTCGCCAGCGCAGTGTGCACTCCGTTTGCCAACTAGTGCGCCGTCATGTCTGAGCCCATCCTCGAGGCGAGCAGAACCAATCGGGTTTACATTACGCTGTTCATGACGGCAAAAGGCTCAATTCTGGACTGTATTAGTACTGTCTTGAGAACCTGTGTTATATGCAAACAATATTTGAAGCGAGGGCTGCTGTGTGCAGGATTAATAATATCCTAGAATTTACTGTAATAGTGCCAACAGAAAATCGTATTTTGAATGTATTCAGAATTTTTTTCCTACTAGTACCTCCGTGGTTTTCCTGCAATATCGCTCACTGAATGAACCGGAACTCGGCGCAAACTTACTCCTTGCACCAGTGCATTTATCACACAGGTCACTCACGAAGAGTCGAGCGAGCATGCGCGAGGATATACGTAGTACGCAAGAAACAGAAACTGATTTCTAGAACGTTTGCAACAAATCCCAGAATTACACACCTGAAAATAAATTATTTATTCAAGATAAATGCGAATGTTTGGTATTTTACGCAGAGTTGAATGGTAGTTTCTTCTTTAAGGCAGATATGTATATAAAAGATATATACATATCCTAAATAAACGTATATTTAAGATATATACATGTCTTAAATATATATAAATTCAATGACACCGGGTATAGTACCAGAAAAAGTGGCTACAACATGTACATAGGATGGACAGACAGACTGCCAAAACAAGCACTACAATATAAACCAAAAGGGCGAAGGAACATAGGACGACCGAGGAAGAGATGGAGGGACCAACTACATCTTGAGGATCAAGGAACAGGAAACACGCCTAACCCTTCAGGAACATGACGATGATGACACCGGGTGTACACACTAACACATCACCACTTACTTTAACTAGATTTTTCACAAGAATTTTAACACATAATTTAATAATGTAATGAGTATGTAAACTGAGATCACAGTAGCCACAGACAGCAACGTATACTACATTTAAGTGTTTTACATTTACTTTAGCCTGAAGATGACCCACGTGGCCCGAAAATGTTGCTTTAATAAACACCAAAGCTTAGTTGTTTTGGGGGTTATAATTAATACAGTTATCGTGGGAGTTTCTTGCCGACGTTTTGGTGCGATCTGTCGGTCATAGCTTCAGTGGATAAGATGTCCAAAAAAAATTCTTCCTGCACTGCTTAACCATTGCCGATAAGTTGTCCCCAAACGTCGGTAAGAAATCACCTTACTACGCTGCGTAAAATCCCAAAGATCTCACATACACCTCGGCGGAAGCCTGAACGTAGACTTGTTTATTCAGCTTAGGAAATCAGGATTTTTTTTAATCCTGTATTAATGACGTTATTTTATAATTAATCTGTGACATCTGGTGGAACAACTTGCCGAATATTGTAGACAACTGTTGCGAAGTGTGGGCCGGGATAGCTCAGTCGGTACAGCGACTTGCTACGGGCTGGACGGTCGAAGCCTGGGGGGGGCAGACTTTCCGTACCCTTCCAGACCGGCCCTGGGGCGCACCCTCCCTCCTATAATGGGTACCAGATCTTACCAGGGGGTAAAACGGCCGGGGTGTGGCGTTAACCATCCACCCCCGTACAGCGCCGAGATTAAAGAAAGTGTAGAGTTATATCTCTACTCCCCATTTGGGTCTTCGTGGCCTGTTCTAAGTTGAACTTTACCTTGTAGCTGCGAAGTACGTGCAGAGAATGGTGGTTCTATACAGAAACGCATGAAAGAGCGTAGTTAGTGACTAATCAGGTGGGCAGGAGAAGGATATAACTGTAGTGAAGAATAAAGGTATACACAACATGGATACCAACAGTGACTCAGCTGAGGCGTTTCTAATTATCGTGTGGGATATGCTGGCTTGTAATGGAGACTATTCTGCTGGGACTCTCGCTGGTGAAATACGCACACAGACACACACAGGCACGCACGCCAGCGTGTCCGTATTGGGGCTGAACTGAATAGTGTTCTCATACATCATCCGTGCAATTGTGCTATTGGCAGTATACAGATAAGATTTGTTCAAGCTTATTGTGCTGGAATGTTTTAGTGCGACGGTTATTTCAAAATGCTTCGGCCGATAATCGTAGCCATCTTCAGGGAATAATTATATGCAGAATCTCACATTACTTGCATTTACTAGCTTCATATTAAAAGAAAACTATTATCTCGTTTTAAATATCTGTTCTCACACCGACTTCCCAGAGTTTCTACTTGTTTGGAAAGAAGATGTTTGTGAGCAAATAATTTGTATTAATTGAGCTCTGTATATTTATTTTAGCACGCAGCGGCTTAGTTGGTTGAGGCACTGAACTACAAGCCGGAAGGTCGCGGGTTCGTTTCGCGATGGGGTCATTGAGATTTTTCATTGACTTAATCCTTCTGGCCGCAAAATGGCCCTGGGGTCGACTCAGACCCTAACAGAAATGAGTACCAGTAATATTTCCTTAGGGTGAAAGGCGACCAGTGCTTAGGGCTGACAACCTCACAACCTTAATGTGCCGAATGCCTAAATATTCTGGGAACCTCAACTTCCTGAGCCCTAAGGGCCTGTCCAGGCACGTAATGGGATAGCTTTACCTTTACCTTTACTTTTAATTTTATATTTTATAATATCTGTTTGATCACTGAGCCCGTTTTACTCAGGCGTTCCGCAAGCACCAAGCTAACCTCTCACGAGAGTCACCACCGGGTCCCACATCTGAGTTTAGTTTTCCTTGTGCACGTACTGTTGCCGGAGTTACAGAGCACTAGAATCGCATCGTGTTGTGCGCGAGCCATAATATTTGCTTGGCTGTAGACTCGGTATAGCGACTCGCTACGGGCTGGACGGTCCGGGGATCCCGGTGGTGGCGAGATTTTCCGTACCGTCCGTACCGGCCCCGAGGCCCCATCCAACCTCCTGTACAATGGGCACCGGCTCTTTTCCGGGGCGTAAAGCAGCAGAGGCGTGGCTTTGACCTACTACCCCATTTAGCGCCGAGGTCAAAGAAAGAATAAAGCTCTACTTCTACTCCCCCTCTGGGTCTTCGTGGCCTGTTATTTGGGTAAAATTTACCTTTTACCTTGTCACCTTGGCTTTAGGCCACCAGTGCTATTTGTGGCGTGACGCACAGGGTTAACTCCTGGTAGCCAACGTGGAAAATTTTATACATGATTGCTCACTGCATACGAAGATACTGTAATTTACTGTGGAAAGTTCATTTTACCGTTACCTCAGACAACGTTATACATTCTTAATTGTTCAGTACATGATCTTTGTGTGTACTTCCTGATAGGGTTACGTTTATCGTCGGAATATGTTGCAAATTACTTTTGTACTGGCGTATACCAGTAAAATAATTTGCAATAACTACTGCACAGTGGCGCTCACTTCAGATTCTGTTCCATCACTCCTAAGATAATTTTTATACGGCATAGCCATCTGAATGGGTGCTCAGCTTCTTGCTGTTATTAGTTTATGCACTTCATTACGTCAGGTTTAAATTATTTGGTCTCAAATTTCAAGATTAACCGGTTAATTCTGTTTAGGGTAATAACCACCGTGCATGAAAAAAAAGCTTGTACCAACACACAAAATGTGCCCAAAACTTGGGGTTTCAGTGTGTTAAAGCTTTTTCTTCTTCCTCATTTTGTGTTGTTAGAATTGTTATAAGCTTGACAGTGACTTTCATATAGGTGGACACGTGTAACTGTTTTAGACACATGAACTATATTTTATAAATATAATTTTGTTTTGAATGCTAACATTTTGTGCATTATATTAAAGCAGTTGATACGCGTAATTACCTCCCTGATTCCAATGCTTTGATCGATCACTTTAGATTCTCAAGTGAAAAGTAGCACGATTTAATTTTATTTATATTTTGCAAACAAAATGTAACGCAAATTGAATACATCTTTTTTTTTTTAATTTTTTTAAATTTTATATATATATAGGGAGAGTTTTAGAGGTCAAGTTGCTAAAGGAAATGCCGTAGGCAAATTATCACTCTGACGTTTGTAATGACAAGTGCGTGTTGAATAATTGCTTCTGCCCACAGCTTTTACAAAATCAGAGGTTATATTTAGCGGAAGAGGGCGTGTAGGAGCTAAAATATTGTAAATATATACAGTTTTGAATGTAAATGTAAATGTAAAAACACTGAAGCCACAAATCAGGACTTCCGCGATCGTAAATACAGTTGAGTCACATTTTATCAGGGCGTTGTAATTCTGCACTGAGAGTGATGACGAGGCATGGCAGCTGCTTGTGTCCTATCCTCCTGTGTGGACGAGAAAAACATCATGTTTCCTTCAACACTATCAACCATCTAAGACACAGCTGCAATCATATTTAATGTTTTGCTGTAAGACCGAAGGCTGCATTTCCTGTGATTTCCAGCATAAACAGGAATTACACTATAACTTCATTCATACGGATGCTGGTTATCCAGATCGCCAATAATCCATTTCGACTTGGTCCTTCGGGTAAAAATTGTCTTACTGCAATTTTACTACATCTTTTTGTGCCTTAAAGTTTTTCCCCCCAATTGTCAAACACATTCTTATAATAAATCCACCTAGATGCACTAATTTCTCAAATTTATTTTTGGAGTAAAATTCTACATGTTTCGGACAGTTGCCCTGTCCATCATCAGGAGTTTTTCACTGTACACACAACAATGGTGTATGTCATACAGGTTTGCTGACAGCTTGCGAGCAGGATCAGGATGGAACTGCAGTGCCGTCCTGATCCTGTTCGCAAGCTCTCAGCAAACCTGTATGACATATAACATTGCTGTGTGTACAGTGAAAAACTCCTGATGATGGACAGAGCAAATACCCGAAACATGTACAGTTTTACTCCAAAAATAAATTTGAGAAATTAGTGCATCTATTTGCTTTTATTATAAGAATTTATCACAATGCACGGTCACCCGAACGTCAATTTTTTTCAAATGCCTGTAAGAAATTATGTATTAATGTTTTATCGATACGTACATAAATATGTAGAATAAAACAGCCGTTTGTATAAATTTTTTCCCCACTTCAGACTCCACATGTAGCTTATTTTCAAGAAAAAATCCAATTATCGGGATTTTTTGCTTATCCGGATGACTCGCCGTCCCAATTAATCCAGAGGAGACTGCATAACGTGGAGCTAAATGATTTGTACTCCTCACCCAATATTGTGCGGGTGATAAAATCGAGAAGAATGAGATGGGTTGGGCATGTGGCACGTATGGGTGAGGAGAGGGGGTGTATAGGGTCTTAGTGGGGAAACCGGAGGGAAAGAAACCACTGGGGAGACTTAGGCATAGATGGGTGGATAATATTAGGATTGATCTCCAGGAGGTGGGATGTGGTTATATGGACTGTATTGGGCGGGCCCAGGATAGGGACAGTTGGCGGACGCTTGTGTGTGCGGTAATGAACCTTCGGGTTCCGTGAAATGCGGGGAATTTCTCGACTAGCTACAAACCAGTTAACTTCTCAAGAAGGACTCTACACCATGGAGTAAGTAACTAAGTAAGTAAGTAATCAACTGCACGCGGTGTTTTTATTGTCTGTGGTGCAACAGCACTTAGTGGCCCAGGACTGCCGCATTATTGAGGCTTTGCGGCCACACCCGGCAGGACTCCTCTGGACGAGTGATCAGCCCGTCGCAGAAACATTTTCCTGAAAACAAACAAAATTCGCAACAGACAGACATCCATGCCCTCGGCGGTATTCGAACCCACAATCCCAGCAATCGAGCGGCCGCAAACGGACTCCTTAGACTGCGAAGTCACAAGGATCTGCGCACGGGTTATGTGCCACGTTAAATTATTTAGGCAGTTTGTCTTTGTAAACTGTAACACTGGGTGTCTTCTGTGAAGGAAGACCCAAGAAACTTCGCTGTTTTGGGATTTTACACAGCATAGAATGGTAATTTCTAATGGAAATTCTTGGACTGCTTGACCCTTGAAGTTTGGACGGATAGTTTGTCCTGAAACGTCGGTAAGAAACCACCGTTCTGTGCTGCATAACATTTCAAAAAGCGCAGGCCTCATTTACACCGCCGCTTAAGTGTGAATTCACGCAAGGAGAACACAAACTTTCGAATGTTATTTTTGTGGACTTCAGAATTTCCAAGACTTGTTATTGCGAGTAGGCGCGTTTGAGGCACATCTGTGTTTTTCATGAATCACCTCTTCCAGTAAATATTTTTTTTCTAGAAATCGCACGTAGCGGTCGCAGTGGGCATGTCACGTTATTGCTTCGAACATCAAAACAGCCAACATGTGGATATCTGATGTGCGTCTCTTCTTGTTTGACGGCTCACGACAAACAACAATCCATTTTGTCGTGCTGCTTCTTTACTTTTTAAAAATGCAATCTTCATTTTTAGAGGAGAATCATTCAGTCGCTGTGTTTGAACTGCAGTCTCCTACCCAAAAGCGAAATTACAACTTTACATTCCTACTTTATGTATGAGATGGACAGGGCATGTAGCACGATTGGGGGACGGGAGAGGCGTATACAGGTTTTTGGTGAGGAAACCGGAAGGAAAGAGAACACCTGGGAGACCCAGGCGTAGTTGGGACGAAAATATTAAGATCGATATTCAGGAGGTGTGATGTGGGGGTATGGACTGGATCCAGCTGGCTCAGGATAGGGACAGGCGGCGGGAACTTGTGAATGTGGTAATAAACCTTCGGGTTCCATAAAATGCGGTGAATTTCTTGACTAGCTGAGAACCGGTTAGCTTCTGAAGAAGCATTCTGCTCCATGAAGTGAGTAAGTCACTAAGTAAAGTGTGATCCCCCTAGCAGGGGAGAACACAGATGAAGAATGAAGGTTGGTGTCTTCCGGGAAGTGAGGTCGTGTAGTTTGGTAACAATTTACTAAAATTTCGGAGAAACGGAATGCTTCAATACGCAGGCAGAACACATCAAGCCCGGGCGGAGGGTCTCAAGAACTGGTCAGCATGATTTTCCCGCCTGCTCGGAAGATGGAGGCGGTCATTCCTCCGTAACGCCGATAAATTTCTACCAGATTACACGATGTGATATCCCAGACGGCGAAAGTATTTGTAATCCATATTCTTAGACGGTACATTTTAAACACTTTGGGGGTGCTGAGGAAGAGGACGTTAAGGATATTTGTAATCAAGGGCAGACTAAGGGACAGGATGGTAGAGAAAATTACATGATGAGAAGCTTTGTGATCCGTGCTGCTCTTCAAGTTTTATTAAAAGGTAAAGCAATCCCTGTACGGCCCTGGGCAATCCCTGAGATTTCCAGGAGTTTGAAGCTCCCAGATTTCGAGATAGTCGACAAATGATGGTGGTAAGGTTGTCAGTCCAACGCACCGACCGCCTTTACCCCCAGGAAATATTCTTGGTACTCATTTATGTTAGAGGCTGCGTCAAACCCAGGGCCATAGTGCGGCCGGAAGGATTATGTCAAAGAAAAATTCCATTAACTCCATCGGGAATCGAACCCGCAAACTTTCGGTCTGTAGCGCAGTGCTTCAACCAACTGCGCCACCGTGTGCCTTCTCAAATGTTATTAGGTCCGTCACATCTATGACAAAAGATGGGTGGGGAAAGCAGAATGCACGATGTTAATGAGATATATTCAGAGAATTATATGAAGGCCCTGAATGTAAGAATCCACTTTGGTATCTAGTCGAAACTCGTGTGATGATATTAAAAAGAAATATTTTAACGAAGTAATGTTTAACTGGTTTATGATACGGTTGAGTGGAACGCTTACATGATCACTGTAACGAGTTTTCGAATTCGGTAATGCGTGGGCGATTTCTTGGCCAGCCAGGAAGGCTGTGCAGCTGTGCCACAACGTGGAGGACATAATGACAGCTGGATACATCGGCCTTGCTGTCACAGGCGGTCTGATGGCATTGGTGTCTCCAAACCACTCGCCATACGGCTTCACACCCTTTTGTTTTATTAAGTTCGGGGAATCAGGCCCATTTGTGGACACACATGGTAGGTGAGCTTGTAATTTTGGGCTCTGGGTGGAACCCCGCTCAGACACACCAAACCTCAAGGCTTTACCGTCGCCTCCCAGTATTCTGCCAGTGGTGGTCACATGGCGAGAGCCACAGCCTGTTAACAGTGCCACTTGTTACAGCTGATAGCGAGTTTAGCAAAGTGCGCGTTTAGTGGATAGAAAGAAGCACCGCACTGCAGTAACGAGTTCTCTGGTCATAGGTGATAAATGCTAAGTAAAGTTAAAGGTAAATTTCACCCCAGAGCAGGCCAGGAAGGCCCAGAGGGAGAGTAGACGTATAGCTCTACTCTTTCTTTAACCTCGGTACCAGATGGGGATAGGTGGTCAACGCCACACTCCGGTCGCTTTACCCCCCGGGGAAAGACCCGGTACCCACTGTTTAGGAGGCTGGGTGGGCCCCAGGGACGGTCTGGACGGATTCGGAAAATCTCGCCCCCACCGGGATTCGATCCCCGGACCTTCCAGCCCGTAGCGAGTCGCTACACCAACTGGACTATCCCGGCTCCCGATAAATGCTAAGTACAGAAATTATAATAGTAAAAATAATAAAACCAGTACTAATTGGAGCAACCGATTTGTAGTAACAAACGTTTTAAGGAAACATTTGGAAACCATACCGGGAAAACATTCAATATACTCACTACAAACGACAGCTTTACGTATTTGAAACATCACACATAATACGGAAAGTACTGCAGCTTGAAACTTGAATCCTGAGTGATGGGGATCGCCTTTGGTTCAGGAGAAGCAACGGGAAGGACAGGCTTTTGACACGAGACAACAACAACAACAACAATAATAATAATAACAATAATCAGTATAGCAATATCAGATGATTCAAATGTTAATACAAAAGAAACTGAAAAACTAAGCAAGTAAAAAGATCTGGCAATCGAAATCAACGGGATGTGGAAAGTGAGGTCAAAAATTGTGCCAGCTATAATTGGAGCATTAGGAACAATTAAGAACGGATTAGATCAGAACCTTCTGTTGCTTCCAGGTCACCAGTCAGCCACAGAGCTACAGTAGACACACTAATGAGCACTGCACACAACTTTTGTGAAGTGCTGGGGTATTGCTTTGATCTGTTGTTGAGATCTGGACTTGCCAGAAGGCTGCCACCTGGTAACTAACAGGCGAGAATAAATTTAACATAAAATAATAATAATAATAATAATAATGAACATAACTAAGATTAAGAAGCAACCAACAACTGCACTGGCCGATAGACTGTATAAAATATTAAAACTTATTTAAAAATCAAATTACGTATGAAGCCAATCGAAACACACATTGTTCCCTCATTAACGTTTTCATTTGGCAGTCTGTCATGTTCTCAGACAGACCTCTAGAGTCTACAAAGAATTATAGGAACTAAAATGACAGAAGTCTTCATGTGCCACAAGAACTCTATTTCTGAAAGATTCTTTCTACCGAAAAACGAAGGCGGTATACGAATTACCGACATACGCAACCTCCACAACAGCCAAGTCAAATAATTAAGTACTTCCACAATAAGAAAAGTACTTCCCACCCATGTTAATTACACACTTCTTAACTTACTTGATCCTCTACCAGAACAAATGAAACATCAGAACGAGTCAAAAAGAGCGACAATGTGAAAGAGCAAAACCAATAAGCGGAAGAGAAACCTGTGACCTTGAAACACCAAATGTCGATAAATTAGCATCTAAAGCAAGGCTAAAGATTGGCGAAATCTTCTCCGAAACAACTGGATTTCTGATAGCCATCCAGGATCAGGTTATTGGACACAATAATCTTCTTTTTCTTCCTGTGGCGCTGCGGCCCAACGCGGGCCATGGCCTTCTCATTCTTCAGGTTTCTAGATCACACACAACAACGCATCACAGTCGATAGGACTTCTCTGGACGAGTGATCAGCCCGTCGCAGAGACTTCTACTTGACAACACACAACACTCAACGCACACGGACATCCATGTCCCCTGAGGAATTCAAACCCACAATCCCAGCAAGTGAGCGGCCGTAGACTCACGCCTTAGACCGCGCGGCCACTGAGATCTGCACACAACAATCATACGCAGCGTATTTTGAAACATCCAAACACTACTAATGATATATGTTAAAAATACCATGAGAAATCAGAAACCATTCAACATCCAACCGGTACTTATCGTTCACTAGCTCAAGACGAAGACACCCGTAGTCACAATCACGTGGTCAACATTTTGTGCAAGAATTGGCTGTCAAATGTGGACTGTCAAAGGGACCACCAACGTATTATAAGAGCCGCAGTCCGTTTCGGAGAGTTTCAGCTATAAGCTATATCATTACGGTCCATAATAGCTGATTGAACTGCCCATGACAATAGATCCGTCATAGTTGTGCTTGATAAAACCATCAAAGAAGAATCTTTATTGGATTGTAGCAACTCCTGAAAATCAGAATCTTCACAGTACCCTCACCAAGGAACTTCAGAAGTATGCATACTTGAAAGAAGAGCTTATAAGAATATAGCAACTGAAAATGGCCCATAAAACACCACCAGTACTATCCACATTGTGTATTATTCACAAACAGGTTACGCGAAAATCTAAAACTGCTCAATCTCCGCCCTGCTATATATTTTCTAATGTGTAAATCAGTAATACTTAATATATGTTGTACAATCAGAAATTTTTTGGCAGAACGGTGAAAAAAAGTGTTTGGTCAGTGAGATCCGTAGCTACTATTTTGAGAACCGGCTGAACTACTGTGAAGCAAGGAAAGTGGATGATGATGATGATAACTGATAGGTATTATGTGTAGCAAGAATAAGGAGAGGAGGAATGCATAACATTGCAAAATGTAGTCAGCATCCTTGGGAATGGGGAACCTCTTGGGAAAACAGGCCATATTACCTTCATGGCTTTCAATTAAAACGAAGTGTAGGTATGTCTAATCGCCCATGCTACATGTTGCGCCCATCCGAAGCCTAATTTGATCACCCTGTCAACATTTATTCAGGGCATAACTAACGGCGCTGCAACCTGTGCTTTCTTTAGGGTCAATACGCGATTACTTTCTCCCCATTTCTTTCCATTATCAGTCCGTGGTTATCTTTCGTTCGACGTGGTACGGCCGGAGTTCACTGCGACAGGTTCATGGCGATATTTATTGTGTCAACAGGTAGGTAAGTGTTACTTTTGATCGTGCCTGATATCGCCCTACAGCTGACGGTAAGAATATCTTTTGTCACTTGCCCATCAGTGCTCATCACAGATTAAGGCCTTGTCTTCGAACGTAGTTCACATTTTTTTTCCTGTGGCTTTTCGACCCGAATCAGGGTCATGGCGTCCCCTTACGTGGCTTCGCGATCACACTCAGATACACCACATTCGGTGGGACTCCTCTGGACGAATGATCAGCTCGTCGTGGAGACCTCTGCCTGACAACATTCACAACAGATAGACATGCATGTCCCCGGCAGGATTCGAACCCGCAATCCCAGCGAGCGAGCGGTCGAAGACCCACACCTTAGACCGCGCGGTCGCACACAGTTTACACGTGACATGATATTCGGGTGGTAACTGCAGTCAGCTGACATCTCAGATGATATTCTCCTGACATCTCAGATGATATTCTCCATTATAAAAGACACTTGGTTAATCTTTGAAGAGGAAATCGCGTTATGTTACGTAACTATATACGCTGTAACAAATAGGGTCAAACAGAACATTTTACTGTAAACAAAATCTTAATTAGTGTCTTGGAACAAAGCAAACTTAACATGTTTACTTACCGTCTGAAACGTAATGAATATTTAGAGATTATACGATACTCCAATTTGATTAAATCTTAAGCCTTTTTACATGTACAGAGGGAGCCAAAAAAAACGTATACACATTGTAAGAAAGGAAAAAACTGTATTAAAATTGCAATACTCAATTTATACCGATAACAAAAGATGCATACAAGTCATGTTTCAGCGAACATCCTACTACACATTGCTACCGTAATTCAATTCAACTTCGAAAAGTAATATATAGATAACATCTCTTAAAATGTGTATACATTTTTTGGCACCCCTGTGTATGTATGTGTGTATATATATATATATATATATGTGTGTGTGTGTGTGTGTGTGTTTGAACAATTTTAGGGTTTAATATTTATTAACAGTACTACTTCAGGAAGTACTGAATAAGTGTTACGTAATATATAAAGTGCCTGTCTTGTTTTAATATTACCTTCCTTTACATTTTTTAAATCAGTTTCGCCTGAAGATTGGGGCACGCGGTGGCGCAGTTGGTTGAGAAACTGCGCTACAAGTCGGAAGGTTGCGGGTTCGATTACCAATGGTCTCATTGGAGTTTTTCATTGACTTCATCCTTCCGACCGCACTATGACCCCTGGGGTCGACCCAGAATCTAACAGAAATAAATACCAGCAATATTTCCTGGGGGTAAAGGCGACCGTTGAGTAAGGCTAACAAACTTACCAGATTCATGTTTAAAAATTAAAATAATTAGACAGTAAATAATAAAGTGACAGCCAGATGTAGATTAATCATGTATTGCTACCCGGCATCTCTTTGAATATTTATGTGATTTTCACGTGCGTAGATAAAGATAATCCGTCAGTAATGTCACGTTAAAACCAGATGGTTTTCCTTTCTCGGTCCCCAAGTGTGCTGTGATAACAGAAGTAGGCCTATGCCGTCGGTCACAGAAAATAGCAACTGGCACAGCTGGCTTGTCGCCATATTAGATCACGCGACTGCGTGAACCAAGACTGGTTTGGATTCATGTCTGTAACTACTGTGTTTTGTTTCTCGACACTACGAAAATATATTTGCTGAGACATTTCAGTAAATATAATACCATATTTAAAAAAAATGGCGACTGGTGATGGAACGATATCCGCGTAACATCCTGGAAAATTATAGTCTATAGATGGCAGAAAGTTTGGATGTGAAGATCAGATGTTAAAACTACTGATCTGAGAAGCTTATTCTCGAACTTGTGGACTTAGCCCCTAAACCTTTTTCTGAACCTTTCCACCTTTGCTTTGGCCTACCGACAGCACTTTTTCCGCCTAGCCTGTGATTTATTTGTCATCGTCGCCCTGCTTAAATTCTTTCTTATATGAAAGGAATAAGCGCGTTAAGAACTGTATCTAAAAAAAGTTTTATATTAGTTTCTTCTTTGGAGGCCAAAACTTTACCCGAAAGAGTGGCTTTTGCATCTTGACAGCCAAAAATAAAATTAGTGTCTGAATATCTATTGTTTTATTTGCCCCCCGAGTGAATTAATGTTCCTGAAATACAAAATAGCATTTTTAAATACTTACAAATAGCCATGTTTTAGGCGCTGTCTTCATGTGAAGAAGTGCAAGTACAAGTACAGTTGTTTATTACATAATTATTTACAAAATCTGTCTATTTCAAGTGTTTATTTTTAATTTCCGAGCATCACAACTGTAGAGATTTTATATATTTGATTTTCATTCAACATTGCTACGTGTTTCGGCTGTCTGTTTCAGCGGCCTTCAGGTAGGAATAGCTGTTCACAAAGAGAATCAAAGGTGAGAGACCTTTCCGCACGAAGAGTAGGTGTAAGATTATCGTAAAACTTATAATAATTAATTTTCTTATCATTGCACCGTGCATTCTAAAATCTATGTAGTTCACAGAACAACAAATGCACTATTTATTAAACTTGGAAAAGTTTTAAAATTTAAATTAAAATACACATTAATATCGCTCCTACACGTTCCGGTCTATGACCATCAGCAGGGAGCTTGTACTGCATCTGGCTAAAGTCATACTCACGTTAAAACACTTGGTAAAATTACGTCGTTACG
>Ga0131853_10010648_pt1 | contig 16814 bp, 18 predicted proteins | sample TergutLab28metaG_FD_92764 | JGI IMG/M metagenome (GOLD analysis project Ga0131853, IMG submission 92764) | Labiotermes labralis P1 segment gut microbial communities from Petit-Saut dam, French Guiana - Lab288 P1 (version 2) (version 2) | ecosystem: Host-associated > Arthropoda: Insects >...
ACTCGTTGGATGGAAAACCACCTAGGCGTGCGCATTCAATGGGTAGACTACAGCGAAGACACCTTTACTCGCGTGTTGCAAGACTTCAGCAGCGATAACATCAACAACATCCCCGATGTTTACTTAGGTCTTGGCTTCAACAGCAATGAACTTGACCTGTTGATGCGCAACGAACCGTCTTTCCTTGATTTTCAATTTATGACACAACAACACGCCCCGAATCTGCATGATATCATCAACCGTTTTGATAACGATGATGCGTTCCGTTTGAATGGCCGCCTTGTATCTTTCCCTGCGGTCAGCGACCATTTTAGCGAATCTTTCCCGCAAAAAGCGTGGGTTAACCGCGATTTGCTGCAACAAGCCGGGCTGAGCATGCCCAACACCCCGCAAGAATTACTGAATGTGCTGCGTGTGTTCTCGCAGCAAAATCATGGCGCACCGTCCCTTGGCGTAGCCTATGGCGGCAGCCCTGCCAACCAAACCACCCTAGGCTTTTTGGTGCAGCCTTTTGTGACCACTGATTTTGACCTAAGCGGTGCCGGCAGTTTCCTTAACGTGCGCAACAGCCGTGTGTATGCCGGCGTGACAGAGCCCGGATTCCGCGATGCACTGCGTTTACTCAACACCATTTACAGCGAAGGTCTAGTAGACAGCACCCTGTTCACCCAAGGCAGCGAAGTTTTCCTCAGCGGTGGCCGCGGCGATGAACGCTATGGCGTGATTTTCGCCAACGACCTGTTTGCTCTCATGCGCGACGCTGACCGCGCCGCAGCCTGGGATCCCCTGCCCCCGCTGGTCCACAACGGGCACCGCTCCACTCTGGCTCGTCCGCGCAACATTCAACTGGGCGGGTTGATGATTCCCGCACGCATTGGCAGCCAACGGCAATTCCGTGCCATGGCATTTGGCGATGCCCTGCTTTCCCGCGAAGGCACACTGACGGTGCTGTTTGGCACTGAAAACAATGGTTGGTATGCTGCGGATGCAAATGCTCTTGCCATGGGCAGCCAAACAGCAACCTGGCAACCCGCACAAGGCGGATTCAATGGCATGGATTTTTACACGCAATTCCCCGGTTGGGTACCGTTTTGGATGGATGGCCGCCTGCAAATGGAACAACAGGCACCGCAGCAAGGCACCAGCTTGGCCACCGAGGCCAACTGGCAGGGTTTCCTCAACCGAGTCACCAACGATGTGTACCAAAGCGTGGGCTTGAATAACGCAGCATCTTCGCTGTCAGAAGTAGTGCTGGCAACCGCAGAGTTTGACAGCGCAACCATGCAAGCCGTGTCGCAATACCTCACGCAGGCAACGCGCGAGTTCATGACCGGCGCACGCAGCATTGACGGCGGCTGGAATGATTTCCTTGCCGAACTCAACAGCCTTGGCCTGCCTGCGCTTATCGCAGCGGCACAAGCGGCGTATGATGCACAATAGGACTGTAAATTTGTAGAGGCGGTCGCCCGCGGCCGCCTATGTGAAAATGAGTGTAGTGGAAATGAACGGACAAAGAAGCAACTGGATATTGAACTTCCTGTTGATGTTCTTGGTGCTGGCACTGGGTTTGGGTATTGTGCCGGCGTTCCTGGGGGCTGTTAATCCGGATTTCCAAAACACATGGTACGGCTTTCGGCCATACATCGTGCTGAGCGACTCCATGGAACCCACCATCATGACCGGCGCGCTGGTGATTGGCCGCGTAACCCCTTTTGCTGAGCTGGAGCTGGACGATATCATCACCTTTGAGATGATGTTCAATGGCGAACCCGTGCTCAACACCCACCGCATCGTGGAACGCAATGCCGACCATCTGCGCACACAGGGCGATAACCCCGCTATCACCATGCCGGACGCTGATTCCGTGCACCAAGATAATTTCCGTTACCGCGTGGTGTGGTATTCCAACACTATTCAGTTGGGCGACGCAAGAGGGCTGTTGCTATTCATTGTGTTGCCTGCCGGAGCGTTGCTGCTGGTGGTGATTGGTCTGGTGGCTTTGGTTTCTATCGTGCGCCGCAAGCGCAACAACGTGGTGCCGCTTGCCCTGCCGGAATATCCCATGGGCGAAGAGCACGAGCAGCAGTTTGTGCAACAACGTGACCTGCAAGTGCCGCCGAGTGAATGGCTGCACGCACAAACGCTGCCGGTACAAAAGGACGAGGAAGATGAACATGACGATGGCCTATACGGCCTGATTGAAAACACCATTGGTCCGCCACAGGCGGGAATGGACGACGACGATGAAATATTGGCCACGCTCGACCACGTGCTGGCCACGCACCAAAAAAAGGAGGAACACGAATGGTTCGACAAATTGATGCGCCAAAAGGGCATTGTGCTGCCGCGATAGCCTGGCTTGGCAAACAACGCAATTGGTTCCCGCTTGCGGTGGCTGCAAGCATGCTGCTGCTGGGGCTGCTGCCCATGGCAACCACTCGATTTAACATTCACGTGAATGCTTATCAACTGCCGTTTGGATCAGTGATGCGCTTTGTGCTTGCCCCACTAACTATCGTAGCCATTTGGGCGTTTGACCGTTTTATGCGAGATTTCGCCCGCTACACCAAATTTGTGCTGACGGCTGCTGCTGCTGTACAAGTGATTTCACTGTGCTTGCTGCTATTTCCCGCCGGCACCCGCCTGACCGAAGAAATGCTTGCATTTTATTCCAACGCACATAGCGTTTCACAAAGCTTAGGTTTGGGCGCATGGTTAATGCTTGGCCTCAGCGCAGTATATTTAATTGACTGCGGGCTGCAATTGACCAAAGGCAAAGCAAAAACTGCCGTGAAATCGGAAGCTGCGCCGACAGCGGTGTAACAACAACAACAAAAATCCCCTTGCCATACGCGGCAGGGGGGATTGTTTATCATGTTGTGCTAAAACCACATCCAAATCCAGCCGAAGCCGAGGAAGAACAGCAGCCAGTTCACGACGTTGGCTTCCCAGCGGGTGTTAAAGATGGTGCTAACTTCGGGTGGTGGTGAGGTGTCATTGCAGGTGCACACGTCTGCGTTGGGGTTTGCGGGGCATGCGGGTGGCGGGGGTGGCTCAACCGGGCGGCGCAGCCACTGGGGCACGTCAACACCTTGAGCAGTCAAGTGTTCCACCATCATGTCGTTTAACGCCCAAAATTCGCTCGTTGCCTCTCCCCAGTAACCTTGTGGCCAAAGCGTTTCGGTGATATCTACTTCAGGCCAATCGAACTCAGAAAAATAGCTGTTATAGAATTCCGAAATCACCCAAACTTGCGCCCACGCAATCCCCGATACAATGACCTCCAGAAATATGTATTGTTCAGCAAGCGTGGCGCCAAACCTAAAGAGTTCTAACCCTCTAACTCCCTTTAGATTCTCCTCGATATCTATGTGACAAGGGAACTTGCCGTTAATAAACACGTCATGGTGGTCAATCAACTCAAACAACCAGAGAAAGAAAGCAAAATAAGTACCATAGTAAGCAAAAATAAACTCGAAACAATCAAAACACTCGCCGCAAATCCCACACTCCGGGAAGAAAGAATATGGCGCGGGGTTGTCGGCGGTGGGTGCAGCACTTGCCCCAACACCCAATAAGCCTGCCCCCAGCACCAACACGAGCGCAACCGCTAAAACACGTTTCATCATCCGAAACAATCTCCTTTGTAAATAATATACAAATATTATACCCCCCCCCGACTATTTTTGTCAATCGTTTTTTGCATGTTTGTGCAAAATGACGAACAAAAAAATCACGGGCAGCAGATTGACTGCTACCCGATTTTTTCATTTGAATTAGCGCTTGCCGCCTTTGAATGACCCACCGCCCTTGAACGACGACCCGCCACTAGGCTTAAATGAACCGCTGCTTGGGCGGCTTGCTCCACCTGACCGATGCGCCATGCCACCTGCCGCGCCAGCAGCAGCAATCGTTGCCTGCTGGTTAATGCGCACGCGCTGGGTGTTGCTAAACAGGAAAGTATCCTGATTTTTAGTGATTCGGAAATTGCCCATGTAATTGCACGCAGCCTTCTGCGGCACAGCGGTGTTCATTTGCTTTTTGAAGGCACTCACCACTGCGCTTGCGGTGAAAACACCAAGACCAAGCGCAATGAGCGCAAACAGCACATCAAAGGCACCCGCAAACAGCGAAAGCACCAGCAATGTCACCGCAGTAATCCCCGCAAACAAACCCAGCCACCACATGGCAGCACGCTTTTTACACACGGGTAATTGCCCCACAAACTTGCCGGTTTGGCCGTTCATCGCAAAGCGATAGTTTTCGCCATTAAACTTTGCATTAAGATTCCACACGGGCATCAGGGCGTAACTCGCCCGTGCCTGTGTGAGCCACGCTTGACTGTTCTCTTTCTTCACGCTGTTGTAGCCACCACGCCCGCCTTGCGCCCCGGTGAGCGCTTGCTCCATGCTTTCGCTGCAGCGGCGCTCAATGCGCGGGCGGCACTGCTCGGCCGTCACGTCATACATATCCGCCAAATAGCCCGACAGATATGTCATTTGGAAAGGCGCAATACCATTGTGGTCAAACGGTTCAATGGCATCCATGTAGTTGCTGTCCATCTTGCTGCAGGCATCCACGGGAATTTGTGTGAAAGCGGCCTCGCCCGCTCGGCGCAGCTGAAAATTGTCTGTTTTGGTGTAACGAAATTGGCGATCACTCCACGTCTGGGTGCGAGTGGCACGCCAGGTGCCATTGGCTTTGGCTTGGCAGTCGAACAGCCAAAACGGCACATAGCTGCCCACCATTTCACCCAGCACACTTTGGTCGGCAAACTGCTTGGGTAACAGACGCTTGCCTTTCATTTTTTCAGCAAAGGCGGCCTGTGCGGCGGTCTTGTCCAATTTGAAAGGAATGATAAAATCAGGCCGAAACACGCCACTGAGCCGCGCAGGCAGCACCGTTGGGTTGCCGCAATAGGGGCAGCGGGTGGCGACAGTGGTGGCATCGCCCAGCAGCTCGCCCGCACAAGACGGACAAGTAAAGCCTTGCAGACCGCTATCCAGCCATTCTTCGCCGCCACTTTGCATCCATTCGGTGGCGCGGGGGGCTTCTTCCACGGCGTTGAATTGCTCAAGCGCGTCAGCATCGAATTCGGTTTGACAAAACGGGCACAACATTTTTTGCAGGGCTCTGTCAAACTCAATGCCACCGCCGCAGTTAGGACATTTGTATTGTAGTACAGCCATGGTTTTCTCCTTTATTTATCGCTCCGCGAGCCTTCCTCAGTCGCCCGAGGCGACAGCTCCTTCCGGGGGAAGGACTTGCTACCGCGATTCAGATGTTTCCGCGATTTTTGCGCCCACACCAGGCAAGTTATGTTCTATTTCACTGTTGCGAAACCGCAAAACCTGCAAGCCATGCCCCGCTAGAAAAGCATCACGCGCTTGGTCATACTCAGCCTGCTGCGGTGTGTTATGATGGTTTCCGTCCAATTCAATGACGAGCATCGCCTTTGGACAATAAAAATCCACGATATAATAGCCAACAATCCGCTGGCGATACCATTGTTCAGGGCGTTTCTTGAGCAACAGCCAAAGACGCTTTTCATGCGGGGTAGGATTATTACGCATTTCGCGCGCACGTTCAAGCAATATCACGCTGCCTTTTTCAACACGATTGTGCTTCAAGTTCTCCACCTGCTTTCAGCTTAAGCCCCTACGCTCCTTCCCCCGGAAGGAGCTGTCGCCTCGGGCGACTGAGGAAGGCTCGCGGAGCGAATATAAATCAATCCTACCTTCTAAATATCTGCACCGCATTGTGCACATTGTCAATTACCACATGGTCAAGCGTGCCACCATTTTCGCCGTCAACTGTCCACGCAATGGGGGTATGACTCTTGATTTCAAAGCGACTGCTATGCAGCAAGCGCAAGCTGGGGTGCTTATAATCTTGTGCAAATGCGCGGCCAAGAATCGCGGCTAATTCACCAAAATTCTTCGGCGCACGTGCCAGCAACATCTCAAACTTGCCATCATTCAATCCAACTAGGCGGCGAGGGATTTTAATTGCCCCGCCAATCGAAGAAGAATTGGTGATGGAGCAAAACACAAAATCGCCCTCAATCACTTCGCCCTCAGCGGTGGTGATGTGCATGGACATGGGTTTAATCGCGCGTAGCGCCGCCGGTGCCTGCGCAAAATAAGCCGCACGACCCCAGCGATTTTTTTGTGCTTGCGGCGTTTTCACTGCAATGTCAATAAACGCGCCGCACGACACAATATAACTAAAGTATTCATTGCCGTTAAACTGCCCAATGTCGTTATACAGCGGCTGACCATTGAGAATGACATCAATGGCCTCGGCGTTGTTGTTGATGGGAATGCGCAGTGTACGCGCAAGGTCGTTGGTGCTGCCGGCGGGTATGTAGCCCAACAGGGGCTGTTTTTCCAGCTGCATCACGCCATTAATCATTTCGTTGAATGTGCCATCACCACCACGGCAAACGATGAGGTCGAAGTCTTCGCCGCGCCGCGCCACCAGCTGCTTGGCATCGCCACGGCAACGGGTGGTGTAGACAGTGGTTTCTAAGCCTTGTGTGCTAAATAGGTCGGTAATGTCAAACAACTGTTGGTTGGTGGTGCGTTTGCCCGAAATGGGATTGATGACCACCAAGGCACGTTTGCCCTCAAAATCGTTCTTAATCATATGCATTTTCTCCTTCATTACGCATGACGAATTGTATGCGAATTAGCGGAATAGCCCCTCCAACCCACCGCCGCCACGGCGACGAGGTGGTTCCGGGCGCGAATAGCTGCAATTGTTGACCAAAATAATATCGTCACCAATCACGTTAATGTCTTCCCAGCGCACCAGCAGTTCTTCGCGGCCAAACAGGCCACCTTTGCCGCGCCCCATGACCACCAGTGCGGTGACGCAACCCTTGCAGGTGTCAATTTGAATATCCATCACGCAACCCAAGCGCGCGCCAGTAGCTTTATTCACAACATCTTTGTTGCGCAGTTCGGTGATACAGCAGTGCATATATAGCCCTCCAAGCATATTTTCTCAATCTATGCTTATGCTGGGCGCTATTTCTGCATTCTTCGCTTCTTATTTGTTTGCCGCAACGCGATAAACTTTCACACCATGCGGTGCAACATTGCAGTGCAGTTCATCCTCCACGTTGGCGGATTTCTTGCTCCATAGGTCGGTCACGTGGTAGCTTCCGGCAAAAGGCAGATCAACAAAGTCTTTGTTTGCCACAGCATTCAACCGCAAGCTAAAGGATTTAGTTTCGCTGCTTTTGTTAAAGCAGCAAATGGCCACATCGCCGCCTTGCAGGGGTTTGACCAAAATATCATGCGCCAGACTGGTTTCAATTCGCTGCGCCTGTACGCCAAGTGGATCTTGGTTGACGGCAATCATGTCTTTGTTGGTCACAATTTGCAGCGTAGCATTTTTGCAATCCACCGTGCCATCAGGTTTTACAAACTTGCGCACATCGTTGCCCAAAATCAGCGGCGCGGCCATCATGCACCACAGGCTAAAGTGCGAGCGATTTTCCTCAAAACTCAGCCCGCCGTTACCCACTTCCAGCATGTCAGGGTCGTTCCACGCACCGGGGCGAGCATACTTCGCCAGCCGCACATTCACTTCATAAATGGCCATAATCCATTTCCAGTAGGGTTTGATGTCCGGCGTGGTGCGCCACAAGTTACCTGCTTTGCTGCCCCATTTCCAAGGCAGGTTCAGCCCCCACTCGCAGATGGAATAGACGATTTTCTTTTCGTCCACACCTGCCGCAGCCGCGTAATCCGCGGTGGCTTTTTTCAGCGCGCGCCCCATTTTGGCATACTGATAGGCCGCCGAATCAAAACGAGAAGCAATGGGGTTATGAATCTTAATGGCATTGTTGCCCTTACGCAAGTTCACAATTAACTGGTGGCGGCCTTCTTTGGTCACCGCCCAGGTGGGGGGTACAATGGTGTCGCAAGCGAACTGGCCGTTGACTTCAATCACCGCAAATTTTTCACTGTGACTTTTCTTGCGAATGCACAGCGTCAGCGCATGCGGGCCATCTTCCTCGGCAATCACATTGGGGAATGTCACGCTGCCGGCAGCATAGCTTAGCCCACAAACATACACACCGCTTTCCATTTTGTCATCCGTGACAATGCAGGCTTGGCCTTCCAACACAGCGCTTTCGGCCGGGTAGACAGTTTCGTGGCCGCTGCCCAGTGCCGCCACCGCGATTTTCTCAATGCACGGCGCGCGGAAAGGCAGCCACTTGTGGTGGCAAAAGTCATACTTAAAGTATTCCACACCCCATTCCGCAAGCGTGCGGGCATCTTCGTCTTCGTGACCCAAGCTTGCGGGCAAGTCTTCGCATGTGAGTGTGCCGTTGGAGCTGTACATGCCCAGCTTAAGCCCCATGGCATTGATTTTTTGCGCAAGCGCAGCAATGCCACTGGGAAAAGTAGCAAAGTCAGGCTGCAAGCGACCGTTTGCATCGCGCTGCGATGACTGCCAGCAGTCATCCACGTTGATATAACTGTAGCCTGCATCAACCAACCCGGCCTTTTGCATGGCCTGCGCGGTGTCTACAATCAACTGCTCATTAATGCGGTTATGGAAAGTATTCCAGCTGCTCCAGCCCATGGGCGGGGTGAGCGCCACACCGTTGTTATAGTCCTCGCTGCCCAAGTCAAGATTAAACTTAACCATGTTGGTCAGCTGCTTGACATCGGCGGGCAATTGTTCAATGCGGCGCTCCTTGGCGGCATTGCCCAGCCAGCGCCCCACGGCATAGCCCCCGGCAATGACTGCCGCCCCGGTGACGAGTTTTTTAATCATACGCTTTCCTCCTGTGTGGTGTTTTGTATTACTCTACATCAGACCAAATTCTTAATAACACACGCGAACCCCGCAAATGCGCCACGCCCTCACGCAGCGACACATGCTCAACCGTGTTAGCGCGCGCAGGGTCATCGTTTGGAATTATCCGCCCGATTTCCACCTCAAAGCCCAGTGCTTCCAGCTCCTGGCGCACTTGGGTCACATTGCGCCCCACCACGTTGGGCATCACTTCATTGCCCGGCCCGGAACTAACCGTCAGCGTGATGTTGGTCCCCGGCGGCACTTGCTCGCCCGGAGCAATGGATTGGTCGGTCACATAGCCTTCTTGGATAGTATCGTGATAGGCATATCGCACGTTAAAATTAAATTGCCCACGGTAATCCTCCTCCACCACTTCCAGTGCAATGCCTGCAAAGTCGGGCACATCGTGTTGCACCGGTTGGGTAGTGACAAACTCTGTGGTAGTTTGCCCCTCAAACAACCCAAAAATGCTTTCACGCGTGGAGGGATAAACCAGCAGAAAAATCAGTGCTAGCACAACACCTGCACCCAGAATGATTCCCGCCACTTTTAGCGCGAGAAAATTGCTGCTGTTGGCTTTTGGGGGCGGCGCCTGCACTTGCGGAATGTTACTGGTGGAATGGCGAATGCGCTGCGTGGCTGACTGATGCACCGCCGTGGGCGATGCTGAAAGCTCGGCACGGAATTGTTCAACTGTGCGCGTGCGTTCTTCAGGGAACACCTGCATGGCATTGATGAGCGCATTGAGCACATAGGCCGGGATGCGCTCGGCAATTTGCGCAGGCACCATCAAACGGTCATTGTGGCGGCGAGTCACAGCGTCATCTGGGTCGGTGCCCACCAACGCGCGATAAAGCACCGCCGCAAAGGCATAGATATCCGTCCACGCGCCCTGCTTGCCGTCAATGCCATATTGCTCCAGCGCAGCATAGCCGTCAGCGATATTAGCGTTGAGTTCGCCATGCGCAGTGCGTGCCTGCCAAATGCTAAAGCCGCCAATGCGCACCTTGCCATCATTGCCATAAAACAGCGTGGTGGGCGAAATGCCGCGGTGCAAAATCCCCTGCTGATGCAGATTGCCCAGCGTAGACAACACAGGCATCAGCAATGTGCGCGCCCGCTCCCAAGCGATATTCCCCTGCTTGCTGCGCAGCAAAAACTCGCGCAGCGTCACGCTTTCAGTGTGGTCATACACAGCATAAATTGTGCCATTTTCTTCAAACACATCCGTCACTGCCAGCAGCGCAGAAAGCCCACGCAGTCGTTGCAGTTTGCGCCAAAGCTCGGTGAAGTTTTGCGCGCATTCTTGCCAAGTGGTTTCGCAGCCCAGCATGGGCTGTGGAATGACACCTTCTTCACGCACGGCAATGGCCGCCGGATAAAACTCGCGTATATACACCGTTTTTTGATACTGCGCGTCAAAACTCAAATAGGTGATACCATCGCCATTTTGCTCCACGGCACGACCAATGCCAAAGCGCCCCTGCACAAGCAGTGTGTGCAAAGGCAGCAAGGGTGCCGGTTGTTGCGTTTGCACAGCTGCGCCGCAGTGCGGGCACTCGGCGGATTCACCCAGCGGCCGAATGCAGCCGGGGCAGCGCTGCGTAATGTCATTGACGAACAAAGGCTCACCTCCTATGTAGAAATCAAGGGGAGGTATCTGAGGATACGTAGCTGTATTATACCATACCTGCGGTGAGCAGTCGCTTACACGCTGTGCACAAGAAACTCACCCACCCGCAACGTAGTATGTGTTTATTATACCACAATTGCACTACGTTGTCAAGTTTATAGGTATGCAATGGATGCCGCAAACAATGCCTGTGCCGTGAAATAAGGAATTAAGCAGGCAAAGTGAAGCGACTTCACGGGACGCTGACGCTTTTCTCTGATGTTTTTCCCCAAGAACAAGCAGCTATCCGAAATGGCAAACAATACGCCGGGAAAAATCATCAATCGACCAAGCGGGCCGCCCAGCATTGCCACATTGAGCGTGAACATCATCATTGCGCCAAGAATGAGCGAATACGCCAAAAACGGCACGAGCAGCTTGCCTAAATCAAACACGCGGTGCATGATTAAAATCAGAATAGGCAGCACCAGCATCAGCGGCAGCAACCACAGATTCAGCGGCTGCAGGTTGGCCAGCACAACGATGTACGCCACATGGCCGAGGAAAAATGGCACACCGCCGCTAATGAGCATAACATTTTTCAGCTCCTTGCGCACAAACGGGTCAAGACCCAGCAACAAGTCGCCAAGCCAGCCCAATGCAAGGCCAATTAGCATGATGATGACAGCCGTGCTTGCAGGTTCGCTGCGCTGTGTGGCAGCAACCACACCCGCTGAAAGAAACAGGGTAGCGGCAATCATTTTGCTGGTCAGACGCAGGGTTTTGATTTTGTTGCTGTTCGTGCCGCTGAGCGCGGCGGTGGGGATGGCCATGATGGCACAGCCAAGAGCGAGAATGTAATGCATGGGGGCCTCCTTGTGGTTTTTTATAGGGGACAAGCTGTGTTTGCCCCGCGGTATTATGCTATTTCATGGGATTTCTTCTCTTATAAATATACGCCAGAAGTGCGTTTATTCGCCTGCGGAACGCGTTCAACCAGCGCAACAGCGATTTCATCCAATTGGCGGAACTCACAGGGAATGCGATAACTTACACTACCCTCCACATTGTATTGTTCAGCCTCAAATTTCACGCACACAAAAAAACTTGAGCCATATTTGCCATCTTGGTAGTCTTTTTGCCAAGCCACCACTTTACTCAGCGGCAATAACACCGCGCTGTTTGTGCTTTTGCAATAAAACCAGCTTTTTGTCATCGCATACTCTTTTACTAAACCATCATAGCGCCGCATGGTAGCTTTATCTTTCCATTCTTGCTCAAACGCGTGAATATCCGCTTGCGTTATACCATACTGCGACATGAGGTGCGCATGTTTGCGACTTTGCCCAATTTTGAATGGGTTCACCTCTGGCGGCGCAAACGGTTGCAGCGCTCTTGCATAAAAAACATGCGGGTTTGGCAAACTTCACAGCGGGTCACAGGGTTTCTCCTTATCTTCCAAATTGTGCATGTGGGCAGCGCTGGTGAAGCATATCATAAACTTGTCGCATTTCGCCATGCGCGTGAAAGAATAGGCTAATGCGTTGACCATTACTCAACTGCAAGCGCAACGCAGCACCGGTGCCCCATGCTCCAGGGATAGTGCGCTGCGTCACATGGGTGATATCACGCAGCGACAAAAGCAGCAGACCCGCAGAATCAGCAAAGAAAAACCAGTTTTCGGTTATCGCAGCGTCATAGACATTGCGAAAACGGCTAAGCGGTTTTAGCCTGCCATGCAATAAAATCATGTTATTGTCATGGTCTGGTTTCTTCACCCAGCTTGCGCCGCAAAGCATTACATTTCCCTGCGTGTATTCATCTTTCAACTGCTGTTCAAAGTAATCAAAAGAGGATTCGTTAATCCCCAGCTCGCTCATGGCTTGTTGGCGTTTTTTGCTTGGGCGAATGAAGTTTCTCCAAATGCCAAACGGACTAAAAATCCCTAGCGCCAAAAACACCCAAGTAAAGCCCAGCCAAGTTGTATAAAACAAAACACTGAGCAACAGGCAAGCAATGCCCATTGCAATATAAAGCACCAGCGCACGGCGGCGCAGTGTTTTGCTATAAAGCCGGGCAGATTCAATAATACGGGAAGATGGTTTGTTTTTCATGGCAACTTCCTCCTACAGCGCAAACTGTTCCGGCTCAAACTCGGGCAGCAGCGGCGCCCGCTCGGGGCGGCGCTTAATTGGGTCATATTCGTATTTTTTGCACAGCGAATCAGGTAGCATCACGCCACGCAGCGGGCAAAGTATGTTGCTGTAATCTGGCGCAGGCTTGCCGTGCAGGCACAGCGCACAGCAGGGTTCGTAGTTTTTGTCGTGGAACAGGGGGCGTGTTTTTTTGTGGCTCATGGGTTATCTCCTTATCCGAAACGACTGGTGTGTTGGGCGTGTGGTGCGCTTTTTTTCAAAACATTTTGCACCGCTACTGCTTGATATCTGTGCTGAAATCCCAAGCGAATTGTTTTGCCATTGCTAAACGTCAACGTCAAGCGACCCTTCGAGCCAAGCCTGCTGCCCGTTAATTGCCGCAGCGGGAACAGTGCATTGATGCTGTTTTTTCGCAAGCTGCTGAAAATCCAATCGCCCGCAACAATTGTGTTGCTAACCGTTTGGCTGTTGCCTGCTGCGTGTTGCGCTTCAAACGCTGCAATGGCCTTGTTATCCACACCCAAGCTTTTCATCATAGCCTCTGCTTTGCTTTGGCGCAGCCCATATTCCAGCAAAAAAACACCGGGTACCAGCATGCCAAAAAAGCCGCCCATGTTACAAAATATAGAAATCAGTATACCGAGGTCATCGTCTTGCCCAAACGTTTGCCCTGTGACGAAAATGCCAATAGCAAATATTATCGCCGCAAACGGCAGAATCACAAAATTGATTCTCATCGCGCGTCGGGTTTGCTGTCGTGATTTCGCAACAATACCTACGCCTCGGTTATCGTTGCTATGGTTCAGGCTTTGCGCCACGGTTTGTTGTGATGCAAGGTTCGGGTTGACCGCACCGCAGCTTTCGCAGCGTTGCGCAGCATTGGGCATGTGGTTTTGGCAAAATTCACAGCGATTATTCATGAAAACACTCCCGTTCATAGTTATTCCATACTATATTATCACATTTTCCGCCGCAGGTCAAGTTCTAGTATCACAAACGCGCAAAAAATCAGCAACGCAATGCCCGCCGGTGCCGAAACCGCCCACAATCGCACCGGTGCGGGCGCTCCCATTGCTGCCACACTCACCGCCATATGCACGGGAATAAAACGCATCAGTATCGCGCACAATCCCGCCGACAAGCCGCTGTGAGCCGCCCGCGTCAGCCAAAACTTCCATAGTGGCAGCCCGGTTGCTTTGAGATCAGTCCACACCTGCGCATGCACGCCCAATCCACCCCACGCAAGCACAGCCGCCAGCACAGGCAGGCTCGCTTGCGCGTTTATCATGGCAGCCGTGCCGGTGCTCACTTCCAGCAACACTTGCAGATAGGGTATTGCTCCCCACCAGCCAAACGGCAGCAGATGCAGCAGGCTGGTTAGCGCACCAAACAGCACTACCCATCCACATACCATGATAATCGATTTAGTGACTTGGGTGATGGGAATGAGCAACGAAAACGGCTCGATTGTAGGGTACGCGCCCCTGCGCGTACCCTGGATTTTGATGGATATGTCGGGATGCGCTGGGGCGCATCCCCTGCCCACAAGCCACACACCCAAACCCATAATCAAACTCCCCATCGTTAATGCCACCAACAAAATTATGCCCGCCACGCGATTACCCAGCATGCCCACCCCCACCGCACCGATAAGATACCCCGGCCCGGCGTTAACACAAAACAATTGCAATCGCTGCGCTTGTTCACGCGTGAACTGCCCTTGCTTGTGCAGCTGCGCCGCCACGCTTGCCCCCACAGGATATCCCCCCAACAGTCCCAGCAAAATTGCGCCGATGACAGGCCGTTTAGTGCTGCCGCGCCGGCTCAATTGCACATAAATTGCTGCAATTACGAAAAACGGGTATAATGCGGGAATAATTACATTGCCGCACAGTGCAAGCGCAGCGCGTGCCCCCTGCATAGCCAAAGGGGCATTCACTACCAGTGCCGCGGCAAGGCCAATGCACGCAGCCATCGCTAACGGGTGTTGCAAGCGTTGAATAAAATCTTTCATGGGGTATAGGTATGAGAAAACGCTCATATGCATGCTTGTAGGGGTGGTGTGATGCGCAAACAAAAACTATCGTTAAGCGAAAAAGTGAGGCAAGCAGGCGAAGCACTTGATGTGCCTGCGCGTGCGTTGCCGGGCTTTTCTCATGTTGAATTAATGGGCAACCGCCAGGCGGTGATTGAAGGCGTGAAAGGCGTGTTGGGCTACAGTGAACACGAAATTAAGCTTAGCCTGAGCGATTTGGTGATAACCGTTCACGGGCAAGGGTTAACCATTTCAGGCTATCAACAGGAAGCACTCACGATGAGCGGAACAATCGCGCAGATAGACTTTGTGGGGTAAACTATGTTATTTCTTCGGCTCATGCGTTGGCTGCGTGGATACATACATTTTTCGGCTTCGGATGGGTTTCCGGAGCGATTTTTGAATTTGTGCAACCAAGCCGGGGCAGCCATGTGGAATGTCACCTGGCACGGCAGCAACATGCATGGCGTCACCGATCGAAATGGCTTTGTCGCCATGTTGCAATGCGCTCCCGCTGCGGGAATTGCCCTCAAAGCCACAGGCAAGCGCGGGCTGCCCTTTGCGGTGCACACCTATCGCCGCCGGGTGGGACTGCTAGGTGGATTGGCGGCTTGCTTAATTACACTTGCAGTGCTATCGTCAATGATATGGACGATCGAGGTACAGGGAAACGAAACCATCGCGACAGAGGAAATTTTGCACGTATTGCACGAACACGGTCTGCGCCTCGGTATGCGCCGCAACAGCCTTGACCCCCGCGTGATGGCCGAGGTTGCACAGCAGGCACTGCCGGGCGTAGGCTGGCTGAGCATTAACCTGCGTGGAAGCAGCGCGGTCATTGAACTGCGCGAAGAACAAACCGTGCAACCAGGTTTCGCCCTCAATGAACCGCAGCATATCATCGCAGCCAAAGCGGGTCAAATTCGCGTGTTCGAGCTTTACCAAGGCGCAGCCGAGGTGCAGGTTGGCGATGCCGTCTATGCAGGGGCGCTGCTGGCCAATGCACGCATGCAAAACCGCGACGAAACTTTCCGTTACGTCGCAGCAGACGCCTATGTGGTGGCGCGCACCGTGGTGGCCGGGCAGGGCGAGGCTGCCCGCAGCCGCTCAGTTAACCGCCTTGTGCCCGGCAGCACACGTTACCGTTTACAGGTGCTGAATTTCATCATCCCGCTAGGCAGGCAAGTGCAGGCCACAACCATCGACACCACATTCAGTCTTGCGCTTGGCGGGCGCATTATGCCCCTTGCGCTGCATCGTCACAGTGAGGTCGCCACGCAGCCGCAACAGCGTATTCTCACCGACAGACAGTTGCAGCTTGCCGCCGCCAGTGCGTTCTTCAGCTGGGCATACACCCACACCCGCGCCGCGCAAATGCTGGAGCAGGACATCATCGTTGAGCTCACACAGGACTATGCGCGGGTGATGCTGGCGGGGGCGGCATATGAGAACATTGGGTTTGCGGTGAGAGTTGCGGGAGAATAAAGTTTTGCACACCCATATTCCTTCGCAAGCCTTTTGTTACCACAAGGCTGCCTTCCAAAATCAAACCGTGTTTCACGTGAAACATTTTTAACGCACTTGCGTTTTCCACATTAATCTCACCTCCAATCAAAAAATATTTTTCCAGCCCCCTTTACAAACGCACCAAAATGTGTTATACTAATCTCTGTGCCGTTGCGCGGCGGTGGGGTTCACCATCCCCTGCTGGGCAACCGGTGAATATTATTATGAGGTGAAACAACATGACCCAAGAAAAAAAGCAAGCCGTAATCGCAGAATATGCCACGCATGAAGGCGACACCGGCAGCCCCGAAGTGCAAGTTGCACTGCTCACCACCCGCATTAACGAACTGACCGGGCACTTGAAAGTACACAAAAAAGACCACCACAGCCGCCGCGGCCTGCTCATGATGGTTGGCCAACGCCGCAATCTGCTCAACTACTTGGCAAACAAAGATATTGAGCGTTATCGTTCGCTCATCGCCCGTTTGGGTATTCGCAAATAGGTTTAGGTGTAAGCAGGCACGCCTTGTGCCTGCTTTGTTTTTTGTTATTGTGAGGAACGCACATGAGTGACATTGCCAAGTTTGAAATTATCAAGCTGCCTCGGCTCATAGCAGTGGGCAAGAAGTTCCGTTATAGCTATGAAGCACTGAATAGCGGCGATAATCGACTACCTGCGTTTTGG
>Ga0131853_10010651_pt1 | contig 16813 bp, 15 predicted proteins | sample TergutLab28metaG_FD_92764 | JGI IMG/M metagenome (GOLD analysis project Ga0131853, IMG submission 92764) | Labiotermes labralis P1 segment gut microbial communities from Petit-Saut dam, French Guiana - Lab288 P1 (version 2) (version 2) | ecosystem: Host-associated > Arthropoda: Insects >...
ATATATTCTTCACAGGCCTTTATATCTTCCTCGTACTCATCGTCGGATAAAAGGTCGTGAATAGCATCATCCAGTGAGATAAGTCTATCTAAAGTCTCTTGCAAACGCCCGCGGTAGTGTTCAAAGTCATCAAGTGAAGTGGAGTCCTCAAACCCATCTAGCAACGTGGCAAAGCAGGTCGCATTTGCCCTCTCCCTGGCTCGCCTTCTCTTCAAATTGTGGATTTTAACAGTTGGTTCCTCTGTCATCATAGTACAGGTTACACTCGGCTGGTAGTGTGAGCAGGCAGTGTGTTCAATGCGCTCGTAGTAAGGTCTCCCGCCTGATAGATGGCGCTAGTAACCGTGAGAGTGCAAGCGACCTAGTGGTGTTTCACAGTTACAACAACAGATGGCATGCGTACAAGGTTTCGAATAATGCAACTCTCACTACGGTCTAGTAATTGACTTAGGTAATAAAAATAGCAATAGGCAAACGGGGTTTGAAGTTAGTAAGCCACTGAAATTAGTAAGTCGTAGTAAATCGGTTCCTTTTACTTAGCTGCTTGTGACGGACGAATGTTGTGTTGAAGTGATGTGTAATGGCGACTTGATCTCGCGGCGTTCTGGCTGGCATGTCGTATCCCTTCCTTTTCTTTTAAACTGTTTCCTCTTTCCAGAGTGCCAAGAGACGAAATTACTCCGTACTCACTTTCGCAATAAATGCACTGTACCACTGCTTCTAAACCCCTGTATTCCTGGGTTTCAGCACCAAATGTTGGGAGTAGCTACTAGCGGGTTCACGAAAGGTACGCCATCTTGATTCACACATATATTATTGGCAAAGATCTTACATAAAGATATGCTACTACTTGTAGCTGTACATTGACACAGTATTAGGAAGAAAGAAGTTCCTCCACATATATTAACCCTGCAAAGCACTGTGCTTTCTATATGTATCATCTGCCCACACAAGTGTATGATTCTCACAACAAACAGCACTAACCAGTTAGTCTATCTATGGGAAACAAAAGGAGGAGTTTTGTGAGCAAACTGAATTCTCACACATTATGTGGGGAGTTTCAGCTCAGGATTCTTATATACGAAGCAGAACTAATGTCTACAGCGCAAAGCTCTCTTCCCCCATTCTACGAACTAAAATTCAGTCTCAGGACTCTCAAATTGGGTTGGGGGGGGAATCAATTTTTATACAGCAATGCTGTTTCCCCATTTTCTGTGAGTTATGTGTTTGGAAGGTATAAAGATGTATGCACCTCTCCAGTCAGATCCATCATGACAAAAAGCAGAGCAGTCAGGAATAGAAAGAGATGTTCATAAACCCATCGCATTGCCATGCGCTCAACCAGGAACTTGATGGCAATACAACCACCCAGCTTGGCATACCAGGCTCGTTCATAGCACAGCGAACACATGCGTTCTGCCAGGTACTCCATTAGGGGCAGCTGGCAAGCCTGTAAGAGCAATAAATAGTTTTAACAAACAACATGCTTTTGTACACACATATGAGCTCTGCATCACTTTTAGGATATTGAGGGGAAATGGAGAAGACGAAGAGACGGTGAAGAAATGTCTGGGGTAAGAGCAGAAACAAACAAGACAGGAAAAGTACGTATAACTTAACATCGAGGTGGGTTTGTGCACCTGTTGTTCCAGTGGAAAAGCAGTATTACATATTCTGAATGTGTGTTTGTAGTCTTACGTATCCAGTATGCAATGCCCATGTACCATATTGTCATCCGTGTGGCCTGTCCAGCTCTACCATATTTTTCCACATTATCTCATAAATGGCATGATATTTTAAAAAAGTTACTGAATATAAAATGTGTTTTCAGTTTCCCTACAGCTTCTGTCTGAAACATTTCTCATTCTATAAAGAACTGAGCAATAAATGTACACAGGTCTTCATGTGAAGTGCCCGTTATTTTTGTCAGGTTATTAAACCTTGAATTTGCTCGACAGATTTTTGGTAAAGTACTTGAATATAAAACTTCAAGAAAATCCATGTGGGTAGCAGAGTTGTTCCATGCAGATCGATGGATTGACAGACAGACAAGACAAAGCTAATAGTCACTTTTCACAATTTTGCAAGTGCGACTAAAATTGGAGCAGGTGAAGTAAACGAGGAGGAGGAGGGGACAGGAAAGAAAGAAAAGGAAGATGTACAATATATACAATAAGGAGAACTAGAAGATGAAGCACGAGAAGGCACTATTTATACAGCATTAACCACGGTTACATAAATTTTCCAAAAATCTAGAAACAGGATAAAAAATTCTAGGAAGAAGGGCACATGAAGCAATCTCCATACTGATTCCCACAAATGCTGGGTGCTACCATAGAAAATTAATCACCCAGGCCACCTGGCACCCAGAACTTGTGTACAGCCAGATACGTACATCATGCAGTGATCCTATTTGGCCAGATAATTTTAAACATAAAAAAAAAAATTCTCTGTATGTTTTTCCTTAATAGATTTTGTGGTAGTTTATTACAATTAGCTGCAACAGTCAGCCAAGAGAAGGCTTAAGTTTGGCTTTTTAATGTTTGTTCATATGATTCCTAGGACAGAAACAACAAAACATTTTAAAACATCACATGATAAATCAGAGTAATTCTACCATGACCTGTCAACACAAACATCATGTGTTAAATGGTACTTTCGTCAGCTGTATTTCTCCAACAAACTGTTCAGGCAGTACTGTACAAAGACAGCTCACCTTCTGTTTGGAGCCAAGTATGTTGATAGCAGTCTCCAGGATCAAAACAAGGGCCAAGTGACCGGGCTTACACAACTCCTTCTCCTCGTGACCCATTATAACTGCAAGTGAGTCTATAAGTACCAGTGGGTCCATGCCCTTTAGGTTTGCCTGTTTTGATGTCATGGAGAATGGACCTGAATGACAGATAGAGAGGCAGCAAATCACCATACCACAGCTGATGCTTTGAAGAATTTACAGCTGTCACTTAGATCAACAAGTGCAAGGAATGACAGAAATGACCAGATTTACTTTCTGAATACAGCACTGTGACTTCATTCACTGCTGAGCAACATCATTCCTGTGACATGGTTGGCCACTCTATCAAAAGAGTTGTGCCAAATCTTCAAGAAGTCTGTGCTTACACTCTGCTAGTATTTATTTTTGTTATAAATATATGCCAGCCTAAATCTTTTGTGGTCCTTTTTTAAATAAAGAATGCATTTTACATTGATAGGCACAAAAAACAATCTGAAATTATGATAACATTCAATAGCAGAGACTTGGAACCATTTACATGCAGCTACAAGGGCCAGCAGGAAACCATTAAAGGTCTTGTAAATGGTTTAAATGATCCGTGGAAGAAGAGATAAAATATTACAACCAGCAAATGTAATAAGCAGTGAAATACTACACTGACAAGCATGGGAATACCCACATGTGAAGCAATGGATTACAACACTAATTAAGAGAACATTAAATACAGAAAATTTACGATAGAGTTTACTGCCATGGGAACATGAAAATGAACATTCCATGAGGGAAAACCTTGTTTCAAGGAACATTAAACTGGGTTCTTCTTCACACTGTTCCCACTCTGAAAAATTCTATACAATCTATAAAATATCTATAAAAGTGAATGCAAATAAAAATGTGACATTTCATACACACAGGGTACTGCTGGTGTCATTCATATTTTCTGAGAAATGAAAGACAAGGATCACATGGTCTTCTATTTCCACACGTGTAATGGAATCACCTGCCTGCTGCAATATTGCCACAACTGTGTACCACAATAACTGGTCTGCTGTGATATTGCCGCTACTGTGTAACAGACTGACCTGCTTGCTGTGATATTGCCACCATTGTGTAGTGACTAACAAGAAACACCATAGTTGGCAACACACACTGTCGCAACTCCTTTATGGCTGCAGCAACAAACATTCCTGCAAACAAAAACAAGATTCCTCTACCAATTTCCTGGTTATATCTGTACCTATACTGATCATCACTTAAAGTTTGAACCATTTCTCATACTGGACACTGTTAACATGTCATAAAGAAATATGTTATTTAAACTGCAAAACAGTTCTGGACTGGCAGCCACACTGTAACTTGGAGGTAATGGTATGGCACTGAAACATGGAACGAAGTACAATGAATCAACTACCTGCATGTTCCAACCTATCAAGCCATTACACTTCCCCATCCAGCATATTTCCCTATATTCCCCTCAAATCATCAAGACATTCTATTCATATAATGCTGACAGATATAACCTTCGCATATGACAAGTGCTGTACACTGGTTACTATAGGCCAAAGGGGGTTTGAAAGGTGTACAACACGCAGAGCGGGTAGCATCAAGAGTAATCAAACACACAATCTTTAAGTGGCCACAGTACAGTACTGAAAACACAACACTCAACCAGATGAACCGTGCACATGAAATTTGAAAAGTGCAGCACATGAATCATAAAGGTACAACATAACGATGAGCTTCAGAAAAAGTTATGCCTGTGCCTAAGCATCAAGAGACTCTGGGTAAATGAAGGAAAGTTCCATGTGTTCTTAATCATGCTTCCAAATGGACAGCCACCTTACAGTGTACCGACTGCATGTGCTGGGAGAGATGTCAGTGTATCGGCTCCTTTGTAGCCTAATACTCATAGCATCAAAATAACAGGCTTACTGTCTACAGTTAATCACACAGTCTTAATCATCACCAAGAACATCTCGCAGTTGGTTCAGCGACTAGGCTGTGGACTAGATGAAAAGAGAAGTATGGTGTAATTCCCAGCAGTGGCAAATATTTTCATGTCCTTTACCCTACCCAGCCTGGCTCTGGGGGCCAACCCAGTCTCCTATCAAATGGGTATTGGTGACTCTTTCCCCATGAGCAGCCAGGGAATGAAGGTTACCACTCATCTCCATCTAGTATCCAGTATTTAAAATGTGTGGAGCTACAAAGTCACTCCCTCCATACACCTTCATGGTAGAGTGCTTCATTAAGCAAAGTGACGACTTCATCCCTTAATGAATGAGCTTACCAAATAATCAGTCAGTTTACCAATTAATTGGTTAATTAATTTACTAAATGCTAAATTGTCAATTTTAGGTTTACAATCATTTGGTTCATAACACTGCATAATAGGTAAAGCTGCTCACACTACAGAACAACCCAATGTTTCCATCTTCAGGGACGAGTTTCTTTACTGGTCATCTACAAATTAGGTTGTTCTGTCAAAGGCCAAAGACTTATTCTGTAACACCTTACCACCTTCCCTTACATCTGACATATGTATATCTTGTAAATGTGATGCACATGAAGCCGGTCTTGGTTCAGAACACACACACACACGATATACTAAGCATAAGTCTTCACAATAATCAAAATTTAAGCAACAGGTTCCTCAAAATGTTGGAACCATCTTCCAATGATACACAGCATTACAATTTGTAACATTCTACATATTATACTTTTTATTATGTGGTTCATTACATGAGATTTTGGGTTATCATGAGTATCAATATGCAGATTACAGTTTCCTTGGGCGTAACGCCATACAGTTCAATAGACTGTTACCAACAGTTTTAACTCTCCTACCCTACAAGGGGAAGCAGCACATTCCTTCAGAATGCTGGTACCCATCTACCATTCTGGATGGCAGTACATCCCCAAGACTGTGAACTTCATGGTTCATTACTTGATTAATGGTAGTGAATAAAAAATATTAACAGCCTCAATGTGTTTGTGATTATCAACAAAAGCTACTAACACCACATTAATCAATTCTACTTGCCTGTGACTGCCATTTGATGAGTAGCCCTGGCCTGCTTGTCTGGTGACTTGTAGGGAATGCCCTGAATTGGGGAGATCTTAACATGTGGATCATCAAAACTGAAACAGTCAAATTTCAGTAGTAATAATAATTATACAAACACTGCAATATGAACAATGAAAACAAATTCAGTCAAGGACTGTAGAGCCTGACAATGGCTTGGACATAGTCAAAACAAGTACCAGTGCATTTTCATAAAAAATAAAATACATCTTTGTTGCACTCAAGTGAATTTGTTGTCGCTGTTCAAGAGTAAAAAATGCAATGGCCTGAATAATATGAAGATATAAAACTGTAACCTTAACAAGTAACAATGTTCTTTAAAAGAGGGGCCAAATCACTACTTCCTGTACGGCGTAACACCACAATCTTCACGTGTAGCCTCAGAACAAGGCCATGGACTCTCATCCGGAGGGACCTGACTGCAATATTCAGCCAGAACTCAATTAAATGTTCCTGTTCACAGACATCATCACGAAAGCTGAGATGGGCACGTACTGTTGCACACATGGGTCATAACAGAAGTGCACAAAGCGTCTTGGGGTGAAAAACCTCAAGAAAACAACACTCTAAAGACCCAGGTGTTGAGGCAAGAATAATATTAAAATGAATTTTAAGGAAACAGAATGTGATGTTGTGACTTAATTCATCTGAGGATAAGAATAAGTGCCAGGCCTTGGGGGTATGAATAAAATCCTTCAAGTTAAATAGAACGAAGGGAATTTCTTGAATATTCACAAAAATATTAGCTTCTCCATAAGGGCTGTGCTTCATGTACTTAGTTACACCAAACAGCTCAATCAAAGATAAAACTTCAGGAATGTGAAGAAACTTAGGTCCCCTCTGTGGTTCAGTGTTATGCTGCACATCCCCCCTGGGGCAGTGCAATACCTATGGGTTTCCCGATCTCAATTATAAATTCTATACACTTGTCCATGTACAGTGCAACCAGATTTGTTACGTGTTTCACCCAGTAGTCAGGAAAATATCTCAACCTGTGAAGAATGCAGTGAATGGCAGTTTGGGGGAAATGATAAGGAATGTCATTATTCATACAGATCACTATTTTACTTAACCAATTCCAGGGATGAGAACCATGTTCAAGAAGAAACGGTCATCCATTACTCAAGAAATTCCCTACCTTTCACGGACACAAGAGCTTACCATTGGCCAGACAAACCTAGTCCACATCCTCACAAAATTACATCCTTAATAACCATTTTACTATTATCTTCCCATTTATGCCCACATCTTGCAACAGCCCAGTACCGTAGTGATATACCTCGGGTAAGAGAACAGCTGTTGCATTGTGTTCTTATCATCATCAAGGTTTAGTGATGCTACCAAGAAACATCGGATAACTTCCCAGCACTGACGACGGTAGAATGGATCTGTTGTGCTTGTCTTCAGGGCTGTGAATGCTGTCTCAATGACCTGGAACATATGAATAATGGTATAATGCACGCACCATATACTTGTGACAGAAATCAAAAGCAGATGTTTTACTTGTAGCAACCTGTATACACCAACATGACCAGACTTCAAAGTATTTTATTTGCTTGAATATCACACAAACACATGGCCACATGCACACTCTCACGCACACGTGCATGCACAGACACACACACACACACACACACACACACACACACACACACAGGATTTGTCGAGTTTGTACACAATCAATTACTAACATAGTGGTGAAGAAAAACTTTGATGATGTACCTGACAAATACAACATACACAGAATCTGCACTTAACTAATAAGATTTCATGACAACTGTGATAATACCAATGTCAGTGGCAGCAACAGCAACGATGAGGACTGTGGCAACAATGACCACAACAGCAGTAGCAGCACCCATACTCAGAACTATAAATCTATGCAACAAGAGAGGAGGCTCTGAGTTCCTCTCAGAATTCCTGTTTAAGTACCGGTAATCAGAATTTAAAACTGTGTTTTCCCACACGTAAGACTACCTCTGGTCCACACTGCCATGTGATAATGTGCGAATCACAGCTAGACACAAGTAAATCAACACTTTACCTTCTCCACAGGGAAGTCTATTGGTCTCGAATGTTCCTGGAAATACGCAATTGTTGCAGGACCAGGTGTCTCCTTGTCATTGTACTCCAGTTTCTGAGGCTCAATCATCATCTTGCGGTTACCTCCACCAAATTTCCCCAGAACCCTGAAATGAAGCAATGTCACAACTGTAGACTCCTTACATCATTCCACTATGTGACATTTGAGATTCTCACAACAATGTTGCTGGAGATACACACCTTCCACAATGTTATGCCATCACACTAAGTAATTAGTAGCAGTAAGAACTACTTGCCCAACAACAGAATGCAACATCCCAAAAGACCCAGAAGATTTGAATCTTTGCCATTCTGCTCAGCCAAGTCATGTAACTTCACTACTGTGTGCTAATGACAAGGTATTTTCTGAAATTCTGCTTTCATGGAAATGCTCCATTATTCATTATGTTGTTGATGATGACGTGCTGGAGGGCATGGTTCACAGATTCAAACCTTCCACTGTGTTGTTTAAGGCTACATATGAACTTTGCACAATGTACCACACTTTACAACCAGTGAAACATGGCTCTCTTTCTCTCGTCATGTAAACAAAAACTTGGTCTGTCGTATTCCCTGGTAGAGCCACTCTCCACCCACTGTCTGACAATACCTGTAAAATGAAATAAAATGGAGTCCTTCACACACTGTTAGGTTTCTGTGAATTTGGCAATCATATCTGCCGTAAAGGTGACAGTCTACTGGGATGTGATGTCATGATGACAGGTAAAAAAATGTTTGCAGGAATATGCACTTCCACTCTCAACCCAGAAGCCATAAGGCCCCTCCAAAACACAAGCACCCACCTTACCTAATTACATGGAACCAAACCCAGAAAACAGTGATCTTATTAGTCATAACAATGAGATTCTCAAATCTCAAATCTTTTCCATCACACAGAAATTTCAACAGGAAACCACGCAGCATGTCTCTGACTGCTCAAGATGGATGAGTATAACTATATACCTGAATGCCACATGTGCCACCTGGTCAGACGGATTGTGTACAGTGCGCCACAATGCCTGCATCAGATCTGCTCGAACAGGTTGAATGTGCTCGTACAGGAAATCAGGCTGCAGGTTATCAACACAGAGTTCAAGCGTGCGCAGGCCCTGTTACCAACATAACATGACAGACAATGCTGAGTTGGCAGAATGCATCAAGCCATTATATTTTGATTAGGGTGAGACACTGTCAGCAGTACCAAATGGAACTTAGAATTCAGCTGCAGACTAGCTGCTTTACCCTTAGTAAGTGTCCACAAATATAAGAACAACAATGTCACAGAAACATGTTGGTCACAATTTGTAATGTTACTGCATGTACAAACCTCTAGAAGTCACATAAATTGACCAAGATGTTATGCTTCACTTACTCTCTAGTATAAAACAAATTATATCTGTTACTGAGCACCCAAAATTCAAACTTGAATGACAAGGATTTCAGAAAACGTGGAGTACCAAGGAACATAAATGTAAGACTAAAACTATCGTACAGCACATGATGGCCCAAGATAATTCTTGCAACTTTATCTGCTGTAAAAGCTTCAAATCTTAACCAGGTCCTCATCTTTAAAGTCTACCGTCAACTGAACAAACAGAAGGTTTACCTGGCTGATAAGGGTTGGGGACCCATTTAAGGCTGATACCAATGGGTCCATCAGCATTGGCAGGTAGGGCAGCAGAGAGCTTAATCGAACAGGTACAGTGAGACACAGTTCTACAAACAGGTCCTTCATGTGTTGCTTGTGCAGGCCACTCTGGAGACTGTTCAAGCCTGAACAGATCACAATAGTGTTTAGTACTCTTAGGGAAAGCAAAGAAATGCTGTTAAGTATTCCAAATGACTATGCTATGCAAATTTTTTTTGCGTTATATGTACCTCACACCACAAGATTAACATTCATAATCCAGTACTTTCTTGGATACAACAAACTACTTTTCTGACAGATTATTATAAACTATCACCATACAATGTGGTAATAAAGTTAACAAGTTAGGGAATGTATGCAAAGTGTAATAACTATGGTGCATTCCTTCCACTTTCTTCAATTACTTCAAGAAATGCAAGACCTCTTGAACTGGACATAAAAAGAGTGTTTCATTTTTCTCTACAAATTTGTCTGAAATATTCTTCATTCTCACAAATATTTAGCAAGATACATTCAAGATGCATGCACAAAGGCCTGCAGGTTGTCACGGCCAGTGTCTAGAATTCTTGGTGAATTTTGATGAAAATTAAAGGGGCAACATATGTTACTTAAACTGCCAATACCAAATTTCATGAAAATCTGTTCAGTAGTTTTTGAGTTATTCATGCACACAGACAAGTGGGGAGTGACATAAACAGGTGATCCACAGTTATGCAAACACATTTAAAAGTAGCAATACAAGATGAAATGTTGATATAACACATGGAGAAAGACAGAAATATGATGTTCACACAAAGAAGGAAGCGTGTGTGTGTGTGTGTGTGCGTGCGTGTGTGTGTGTGTGTATCACCTTGCAGCAGGCTTGGCAACAATGGGAGAAACTCCTGGTACAGAAGGTCATGGCTACCCCCACCAATAGACCGGAACAATGCACGCAGCAGCAGGAAGTAATTGTATGGCTCCTTTGCACTCATTGCCAGTTCCATAGACCTGCAATGAAAGCAGTCAAGACACTCACCACAGGACTCTAGAGATCAGTTTCAACAGTTTAAAGTACAGTGCTTACTATGTGTATCACATGCTTGAAAATTTAAACTTTGCATTATTACCACAATGTATTAACGTTTTGTGTAATTCTCACAATAAGCAGCAATTATGTGCCTATACAGCATTAATTCACAAAAATCTGTTGAATGGGGCTGAATTGTTCCATGTGGGCAGACAGATAAATGTACATGACAAAGCTAATAGTTGCTTGTTGCAATGTTTTACCAACATGCCTAAAAACAGGTGGTAGGCATGCAGAGACAAGACAGTTACATAAATAAATAAACAGAGTGTTAACAAAAAATTCAACAAAGTTATGACAGCAGTCTTCAGGAACATGGCAAAATGCTACCTGGTTAGGTAGGCATTAATGTTCTGGAGGAATTTGCTGCCCTCATCTTCAACTTCTATCCTGAAGGTGGAAACAGTTACGTTCCTCCATGACAGTAGTACCTATCTACCACACTACATTGCATAACACTACAGAACCTCAAGTCCCTACAGTCTGTGTGTTACATAGTAAACATGGAAGGGACAAGTCATGAACCTGTTGACAATCTGGTGAAGGTGTGGGCGGAGCATATGTTCATTCTCAGCTGGGAATAAGCTGACACTCCCAAACACCAGTTTGAAAAGTTTCAGGTACAGGTTACTGCGTTCCACATTGCTTCCCATCTCTTCCATCCGTTCCAACAGGTACTCCACAAGCACTGTAGCAAAGATTGGTGATGTTGTTGGATTTGACAGGAACGAGTTGCCAACTATCTGCAGCGTAAAGTTGCGGTAGATACGATCCACCATGTAATCAATTGTGGTGGAGAATATCTCCTGGAAAGTCTGTGGGTTCATCATTGAGAACTGAAAAATACACAATTGAAAGAAATGATGGTAATAAAATTAATATTGAATTGAAGCGGTTTTATTCTGAAGGACTTTTTCTTACCTAACATATAATCAAGCAAGAAATGTCAAGCGCAGGACAGTATATGTGATGGATAACATTGTGTAAACATTCATCCCTCACTTCTTGTGGAGTTAAATTCCATTATCCCCTAAGGAAGTTAAAAATCCACAAATGACTGGCTGCCAACCCCCCCCCTCCTCCCCCAAAGCACCGTTTTATTATTTTTAGAGTGTTTCCTTTTCTCTTCATAAACACTGTGAGGGAAAACCATTTCTTTTTTTATTCTGCCCCTTCAGCTCCCTGAACATCTTGAACATCATGCACTATTCCTTTAAGACCTGTTCAAGCCGTTGAACAGTTTTGATCCTCATATACAACAAAGGGTCCAAGCGATGCATTTTGTTCTTGGTGTGACCCCACAAATTTGCAAAACTGCGAATTACAAACCCACAAAGAGCAAAGGATGACTGAACAGCCAATGGCAATGGCAATGTGCACATAAAACACATTTCACACAAACACACCTGTCTTGTGAGCAAGTGATGTAAGACTGTATCTCTCCAACTCAATCCTCCAAAATGGGACAGATGTAGATAAATAAGGTGATGAAATGCCTAACTTACTCATTTACTGATCAACATTAAAACTCACTGGAGACTCTGACAAAATAAACTGCCTTCTCAGCTAACAAAGTGATGGACTATGTAATCACTGGCTCACTCAACGACTAACTCAGTCATCTTCTAACTAATTATCTGACCAGGATCACAAACTCATAAAATGCTAAATCATTCTCTGACTGACTAAAGTAACTCAGTTATTATCTGGGACATGAACTATCCTGTGAACTCAAAAAATACTAAAATGTGCCAAACCCATTCAATGTGATGCAAAAACAGCACCCATCATCACACTCTATCCTCACAGACCACAATTCTATCTCTTGTTCTTCCAGCCAGTCTCTTTCCAACACATTTTGGTACCGAAATTTTTAAATGTGTGCCATGTATCAATCCTTACAACTTTAAAGAAATTATTAATCATTTAAAGCATTACAGTAACTATAAGCACCATATGTTTTAAGGTAAACGGAGAAATGAGTGTACTTACAACTCCCGCAAAGTGTTCCAGCACCTCCTTCTCCTCCTTGGTCCGGACAGTTTGTGATGATTGTGTCCTCTGCCCACCTGGCAATATGGTGCCTGGAGTAACAGGAGTCACACTGAGTGTGTAGATGTCCAAAGCCTGCATAGCCCACTTTACAAGCCGGATAAACACAAGTGTCTCCTTGGGCTGAAATTGCTTGCTCTGGATTGGTGCATCACCAGTGCTGTTCTGCAAATAAATGTGAGCTTTGTACCAACTTGCCTGAATGACAAAAATCATGTGCCAGGAAAGAATAGTGGCAGTTACCTTGCAAGAAGCACAGCCCCATGTGATGGTCTTCACACCACATACCAAAGTCTTAACAAGGCCACGGCAGTCTGTCACGCTGTAGTTACTAGCTTGTGAAGTGGGGAAACCAAACCGGGACTTGTCTCTTTCTTCTTTCACTGGGGGTGAAACTCCTGCTCATAAATGATAAATTATGTTCCAACTACATTATTATGACACTCTAACATAATTGACAATGTGTCACATTACCGCAGTGGAAAATGTGCCAGGCACAACCAATCAGTTACTGTATGCCTTCTATACTACTACCATTAACAGATTTAATACACAGCTGCATCCGTATAACCCACAGATTTTAAAATATCCTATTCTTAGACAAGAAAGTTAAGGAACATAAACATATGAGAATCAGACATGGATGAAACCTGTGCTCAGGACACTGTGGCCTGTACCTAAAGTGTAACATTTTTACAGTTTAGCCACACAATGTGCCTGCAGCTCTGCAACAAACAACAGTGGACGATCATGCATAATCTGCAGGCAGTACATAGATTACATTCAAGCAACCCACATTTATTGATTACATATATGCCAAATACAATTGTTGTTGTTGCAAATTCAGAAAGTTTCCAGATATACCAGGTCCACACAAACAGGGAAAAAGTATAGAAATACAGGAAACAGTTTCAAAAAACAGATCCCATTTTAGACAGAAAGATAACATGCAGGACACACGGTGACTGAGGAAAGACTGCATGAAACTGGTGCAAGTTTTGTGACATCTCCAAAAACATCTCTGGCCCAACCTGCACAACATATAGATGTCTGCATCATCAGCATGAAATGCAACAAAACTGCTGCATCTGTATCAGAATAAGACACATGTGGTTCACAAACCTTAAAACAAAGACTGTGAAGCAATAACTATTATTTTTAATCTGGAAATTAATCAAACCTTTATTAACCAAAAGACTCCGTCTACCATAACGTTCACAAGAAATACCTGAAATGAAAATGTCTGAAATGGAGAAAAGTCAAGTTCTTCGTAATTTCATTACAACCAGCTTTTCTAGAGCAAAATGAAATTTTAATATAAAATTTATTTAATGGCAAAAAACTGAAAATCTTATCTCCACAACCAATGATATAATATGCAGTCAATCACAACTCCTATTCTGAACATGAGTATACAATGGCAACTCCATCTGCCTGCTGGAAGAATACATGATTGCGAATGGCTTATGATATTGTGCAGTCTGCTAGGTGGGTAGTAACATCTGAAACTGAACAACTGAGCCAACAACTGAAGAGCTTCCACACTCTGATAACATAAAAAGCCTACTACTATGCTTCACCTTCAATGAAATGAATTAAATTCATATTTTCATACTGTCATATAATCTCAGCTATTGAAAATGGTGTTACAAACATGATACACACACCTACATAAAATATGCTAACTCACCATCTGCCATGGCATGAGGCTGTGGTGTCTGTTTTGTGTCCTCAGTCTTCACTTGGTCCACTCCACTTTGGATAGGAGTTGTAGGGGTTGTTGGAGTGGCCACCAGAGGTGTGGCTGGAGTTGGAACAGTGCCAGCTGCTGCAGCTGCAGTTGCAGACAACTGCGGTTTGCTACAACAGACACTTTTTTTTACTGCTGCACTAACCTTCCTCTGAGCTTAGACAATTTTGTAAACAGCGCATATTTATATGACATCTGAGTTTTATGTTTATGGTTCCATGCATCGCTGATCTATATTAATAACTGTCCAACGAGATGCAACACAAAGCAGTCTATTTATTATTCTGCAAGTTCACGCTACATGTTTCGTGTGTCAACCACACCCATCATCAGGAGTACACAAAACTGTAACTGCAGCATCTGGTACTGGTCTTATATTTTGTGCAGCTACCTCCCTCCAATGTGGCCACGCTTGTGTGTGTGTCTAATGAAGTTCTAGGCGTGTTTTCCTATGTGTATTCATGCATATGAATGCAAGTTTTTAAAAGGTTACACACATATCATACATAAACATTGCTGTTTCCTGGGCATAAGAACAGAGGCACATGGGCACACTGGGAACACAGAGTTATATCCATGCTTCAAAGCCTTGACAGTAAACAAAGAGGAATGACAGGCTTGATTCTTTGGCTACCTGAACCTCTGGAAAAACAATGCCTAATACCCACAGATTAAGACTCCAGGAAAAACCTATAACCATTCTGCATAGTTCCCACATGCTACACCTACCATTCATTTTCACCAGTCAAAAGTTCATCCAGTTTGTTTTAGATCCTGTTTGTTCTACACCAAATTATTTTTTTGTCCACAAAAACTTCCCATGATTTGACACACATAACTACAGACAGGCTGCCGTGGATAGTGACCACAGTGAAAATAGTGAAAACATGAAACACAGTGTGTTCAGCAGATTCTTCTCTTCTCCAAAGCATCAAAGAGCAGAATGCAGTTCTGTGGCCTACCGAGTTTCCTGTTCAGTGGCTAAGGCAGGCAATTTCCCAGAGAATAAAGTGGCCAGGGTATGAAGATGACCACTCACTTCCATCTAGTACCTATGTTAAGGAAGAATGAACCTCCACTCCCCTGTAGGCCTTCATGATGTGCATTGGCAGGACTTTAAAAACAAATCCATTTCATTTTATCCCCAGTTCTTCTTTCCCTCACAGACATTGATGCACAATGAATTATTGTGGCAATTAAAGGAAAAACTCTTGGTTTTGATCATAATCAAACCCTGTCCATCCAGCATGTAGCCAGTAACTTTATCGAGCTATCTTGGACATACCACTTGCTCATGAGGACAGGAAGCTGCAGCTTGGCAATAGTCTTGAACTTCAGAACAAATACTTCCAACATTCTCATGAGCAGTTCGCGCCCCTGTCCCTTTTCTTCCTCACTGCGCGCCCTGATGCACTCCACCAGGTTGAGCAGCAGCTTGCACGACATGGTCTGGATACTGCAACATGTAATTTCATTAGTCCTCCCTCCTGGGTTCATACATTGTTCTTGGCACTCACTACTCAGATTCCATTCTCTTCAATTATAAAACCAAGTTTCATACACATACGAAACAAATATATTTATGTCTCTATATAATTTAATTTTTAGGTTTTTACATTGCAAATGGGAAGACAAAATATTATAAACTGAAATGTATGAAGCATTCCCCAAATTTTCTTTATTCGTAACTTCTTTATGGATGTAGACCTTACTCTGAATTATTTTGGCTGTTGCCAATTATTTGAACTGTACCATATTTATTCAAAGAGTTTATTAGCTGCCTACATGTTGTGGCTTAATCTTACACTCTGTTGATATAACATTAAAATATACCTCACTTCCTGTGCATTTACTTCTAGGCCAAGGTTCCTTACTAGTGTCTAGTGCAATTTGTGTGTTACTCTACAGCATTTACATTTCAGGGCAACAAAATGCTGTCATTATATCATAACATAACATTAAAACGGATCTTAGATATAACAAAATGTGTGTGAACCCTAACTCATCTGTGACAGGATAGGGCTCAGCATTTGTGAGCAAGGGGACAAACCCTGGGGATCTGTAGGATAGGAAACTTTTTGACTAGGTGAGTGCCCATCATATAAAAGAATAACTAGCTGCACAGCTATGTCAGTTAACATCAATTACAGAAGTCACATTCCAGTAATGACCTTCCCTCCCTGCATCCCTGTATGGTTTGTACATGGAAAACTTCACTGTACTCTACTTTGGACACAGTTATACAGACTATAAGGAGCATGCAAGAAAACAAGTACAGTAGAATACCAGTATAACGAAATTTTGGGGACCTCAGAAATTAATTTGTTATAGTGAAATTTTGTTATACTGAAATAAGTCAATTCTCAAGAACTCACCTGTTGTTATATCCGTTG
>Ga0131853_10010653_pt1 | contig 16812 bp, 13 predicted proteins | sample TergutLab28metaG_FD_92764 | JGI IMG/M metagenome (GOLD analysis project Ga0131853, IMG submission 92764) | Labiotermes labralis P1 segment gut microbial communities from Petit-Saut dam, French Guiana - Lab288 P1 (version 2) (version 2) | ecosystem: Host-associated > Arthropoda: Insects >...
GTTGCACATATATGTTTTGGCCAAACTGCTTTCGCCTCCAGTTCGAGAAATTACAAACCCCCCCCCCAAACCACTGTGCACAATCAGCTTTATACCACACGGTGTCACTGCGTCCTAAAACAGCAACAGACAGAAGAAGATCGCGGTCCGCAATCTAAATGGTAGCAATATTAGCGTATAGACGAGATAAAGGTACCTGCAAATGAATGCCCTCTTATTTTATGGCACGCGATGTACCTTTCTGCGTGTAATATACAAACTATAACAACTAGTTTCGTATATGTACAAGAGGAAGCACATATTGCTCTTATATGAGGTGAGGTTATTGCAAAATGTAAACTTGCTATGGAATTATTCCTGACGCAATCTGAATTTCTTTTCCTAAGAGAAAGCTGTTAACGTAAGCAAAGTGTATGATACTAACGATGTGAAATTCATTTTTGCATTTAGGGGGGAAAACTCGTGCTCTTTACAGTCGTAACAAGAAAAGATTCTGTAGTGTTAGTGGAGCGGTGTCAACGTGTTTCGGTGCTTAGTTGAAGGCAATGACAATCTTTCCCGCTTGACGATACTCCAAGATCTATTCTAATATTTCACAGCACTCCAAGTCCCATGGTATAATAATTTATTCCAGTCAATAACACAACAATATGTATAGTGATCAATATCAAAATTCAGCGACTTTTTCGGTTCAAAGGAACCATCATCAGGCCAAATATCAAAACACAGTCCTGGTACATTCAGAGAGTGCAGACAGTGTGGGATCCCATATTGCTTACAGATTGTATGGACATTAAAGTTCATGTATACTACATTGTTGGTCGATGTATTTAAAATGTATAAATAATAAACTCCTATCGGTATGTCAGAGTTAAAATTTTAAATCTGACATACCGATAGGAGTTTATTACATATATACATTTTAAATACATCGACCAACAATGTTATACATGAAATTTAATATCAATACAATCTGTAAGCAATATGGGATCCCACACTGTGTGCAATCTCTGAATGTACCAGGACTGTGTTTTGATATTTGGCCTGATGATGGTTCCTTTGAACCGAAAAATGTCGCTGAATTTTGATATTGATCACTATATATATTGTTGTGTTATTGACTGGAATAAATTATTATATTATTGCAATACACAACGGGATGTCTCCTATCCAAGTCCCATAGACATATTACAGTTATGTTGTGTGCATGCAGAGATTGTGTTCCTATTATTCTTTAGCCTTGTTGTTCAGAAATTGCGTACATGTGGTATAGTTAATAAATATCGACACAAATTAACGTTTTAGGAAAGAGTAATAAATTGTAAGGTTAACAAAAATATCCAACAGAGCAATGTCAGCTTCTGAGTAGTGACCCGGGCGTTCCTTACGTCTCTTGATTCCATCAGAATGAGATGTTTGTTGGACCCAAGCCACTCTCACGCCAAGTATTCCGGACGCTATGCCTTCAGTGCTGATTCTTCGATTACCTTCGGTAGGCTGATCGGAGTAGGAGGATGCGCGTGACGCCCTTCAGCAGTACCACGTCTCTCCCCTGTTATTCGTAATCTTTCCTGTGCCTCATTCAATTATTGCCATACTGGTGTCATTTTCCGTAAACTTTATTTTTTTCTGGAAAACTAAAGAATGAAAAAAAAAACAACCAGATGCCACTTGTTATTTTATTGCACTTCTTATAGGCTCAGCATGTTTCGAGCATTCGTATGCCCATCTTCAGGAGCTCGCGACTATGATGTTGATTACCACACTGGTCGTATCGTTCTTGGTTTGCTGTATGTTGGAGGTAAGGTGCAGTTAGGCTGGAGTAGTGTCCGGGGTGCAGACTCAAGCACAAGATGGGCATATTAATGCTCGAAACATGTTGAAACTATAAGAAGTGCAATAAAGTAACAAGTGGCATCTAGTTGGTTTTTTTATTCTTCAGTTATCACAATGATGCACGGTCCAATAAACATCAGATTTTTTTTTTTCACTTCCTTTGACCACACATCGCATCACAGTCGATTTTAGGGTTGGACATTCCGCTGTATTTCTGATCAGTAATTACGTAGCTAACAGTCAGTTCGTTACACTTAGTTGTGTCGACTGTTATTTTACGTAATGATGGCATCACAGTCAGTTCTTTTTTGAACGAGCAGCATGTTAAACAGTGGTGCAGATGAGGCACAATTCATGTCCGTTATGAGTATCAGCCTCTCATCATCATTTTTGAGGTAAACTGCATTGCGTTCACCTTTTGACTTTCCTTCACATTTACATTTTGGCCTGTACTTGTACATACCTTTATCCTCTTCTATCTAATGGCATAGAGGTACTTCAAATGGCTTGCAACATTTTACCAATTTTGTCTTGGATTTGGCCCGCTCGCAAGCTGTCAGCAAACCTGTATGACATATACCATTGCTGTGTGTATAGTGAAAAAACTCCTCATGGTGGACAGAGGAACTGTCCGAAACATGTAGAGTTTTATTCCAAAAATAAATTTGAAAATTTAGTGCATCTAGGTGGTTTTATTATAAGAATTTGTCACGATGCACGGTCACCTGAACGTAAAAAAAAAAACTACTCAGATTTGTCTCTTTCTCCCTATGCGTTTTTATTGTTGCGTCTGTTTTTATCAGTTTATTGTTTCTTTCATTTTTTGTTTTTTAGACTCTCTATAGCCGTGTAGCCTAAACGTGTGAACTGTTTATTTTCTGTTGATTTCTTCAGTGGTTTAACACCTAAAGGCTTTCTTTGGCTACAGTTTAGCTTCTAATTCCGTTTGTTGCACTATTTTATATGCATTACTGCACCACCATTTACCTGAAGGTACTGAGGCAAATAACGAAAAAAGTCAGCATAGTGGGTCTGTTGCTCGGAATTCGAAGGGGGGACCTTGTCCATGCAAACACTCCCACGCATATTCATATGTTTCTGGTAGACGGGCAAATCGAATTTTGGGCAGGTGGGAAGTGAGAATGCATTTGACCAACCGTAGAATACAAAAGGGTGTGAAGTTAAAATCGAAATTACGGTCCCCTGGAACTGGATCGGGCGCCACACGAGCGCCCCGTCTCCTGTGTTATCGCCTAGCAGTATTCTCCCGCCCCTTTTGGCTCTTTTCTCTTTCATTCCCTCAACAAAAAAAAACTCGGCGCGTTTTTTAAAAATATTTTCCTCTTTTTCTTTTTTGAAATTTGGTAAGGCTGCAATTGGGCAGCTCGAAATTTTGGGGGGGGGGGGGGGGGGGGGGGGGTAGTGGTGGTGGTGTTGTGTCTGTACAAAAGATAAGTATCTACTATCCAGCAACTTTCACGTGGATTTATCTTATTAATTTTCCAACTTGATGCACAATTTTTTTTACAATAAGTTTATTTCATGCCTATACATGTTTCGAGCACCATGTGCTCATCATCAGGAGGTCAAAATTGTATTATACAGCCTCTGGTATAATCACACCTATAGGTGGCCGTCCCGTGCACAGGTTGAGAGAGGACTGCAGTTAAGATAAATATACTGAGATGCACAGTCAGCAAAACATCAAAATTTCACGTGGATGTTGGCGTTCATGTCTAATTACTGTATATTCAAAATTCAGTGCCCAACTGAATGAAGTTAAGTGCTCAAGTACTGCACTGTAGAGGGTCTGAACGTAAGAATGCTTGGTTCACATGAAAGTTACAGACGTCCATGACAGCTGTATTCGCTATCAATTGTGACCACTTACTTGTCATAAGACGATTTGCTTCCCCACTGTTTTTTAGGAAGGTGACAAGTTCTGTCTCTACTTCGTGTTGCCATAAGTGCGATGTTCTTTAGACCAGTGTTTCTCAATCTTTGTGAGACCGCGGCCCGGTAAATTCTTTTTTGCGAAAGAGGAGGGCCGCGGTCCCAACAAATTTACTCGTAAATACCTTTCCATTTTTTAAAGTTCATACATTAAACTAACATAATTATTAATAATTAATTATGTCATAATCTTAAAGAGTATGAGTACACTTATGTAGAAGTTGTGGCATGTTGACAAATATAAAATTTCATATAAATTAGTTATCAATCACTGGACTAATGAAATCTCGTAGCATATTGTAGTTTCCTCAGGCCAACAACTGGGTCTGAGTTTTTCAACACATTCACGAATATTTTTCTTCTCAGAATATTTCCACTATAAAACCTTTATTCATGAAAATTGCTCAGTAAACTAAAATAACAAATTCCAGGACAACCTCTAGCGGCCCGGTATAATTGATGTCAGGGCCTAATACCGGGCCGCGGCCCGGCGGTTGAGAAACACTGCTTTAGACCGGTTCGCATCAAAATTGAATTCATAGAATTTAGTTTTGACTTCCCGTTCTATAGTTGAAAGACTCTGATGTATGAATGGACCCATCACATAATGCGTGCACTTGATACACTTAGCTCATAGAATGTATAAAAGTTAACACATGGCATGGATATGGAGTTCGCGATAAGGATGTGAAAATGTTTTACTTCTGTTATCCTAGCTGTAAATATAAATACAAAATGGCCCCGCCTTAGTACATATAGAAGAACCAATCAGTGGCGAGAAGGCGGAGTCAGTTTTGGGAAGTATACTGCACCCTTATCTGGTGCAAGGTCCCTTCTAGGGCTGAATCTCTGAAGGGTAGGCTAATGGACTGGCAAACGTACCAGTCAGTTTCCGTCCGGAGTGTTGAGAGTACTTGTCTGCGACATCACAACTAGATAGTGTTCGGGACTTCAGTTCTGTGTCAAGGTAAAGTGAACATGCCACTCAACATCTGTGACTGTTGAATAAAGAGAGACCAACTTCATGTCACTTGCTTTATTATTTCATTATTTACTGCTCAGCATATTTCGGATGTTAATACATCCATCCTCAGGAGCTTGCGACTTATTTGATGAGTTATTTCATGGGTTGTATTGTTCTGTAAGGATAGAGGTTGATGCATCAGCGTACGCTAATGCATCAACCTCTATCCTTACAGAACAATACAACCCATGCACGCTAATGCATCAACCTCTATCCTTACAGAACAATACAACCCATGCACGCTAATGCATCAACCTCTATACTTACAGAACAATACAACCCATGAAATAACTCATCAAATAAGTCGCAAGATCCTGAGGATGGATGTATTAACATCCGAAATATGTTGAGCAGTAAATAATGAAATAATAAAGTAAGTGACATCAAGCTGGTCTCTCTTTATTCAACTATAAAGATGATGCACGGTCCAATATACATAAGATTCATCTGTGACTGTATTAAGGAACCAATAAATGTGGGAAATGCGGTAATTGTGCTCAGCTTCTAATTCTAAAGTAACCCCGATGCACATATTTTTCAAAGCGCTGTGTGCTGTTTCGCATGCCATGGTGACCGTGACGTTCATTTGTTGCTTCTACATGTGTACTATTGCCAACTTAACAAAACTACAAGTGTTAGATCTCGTGTATGAAGCCATATCTTATTTACTGTAGTTGCCTTCTTCAGTATTACTTTATCCTACAGAAAAACATTGGTAATAAAATTTTGTTCGATGTGAATGAGCTGTATTTTGTGTTGTACGCCTTTTTTTTTTTAAACACATTTGTTATGTCTTGTGATCAGGATGGTTCATGCAAGAAGAATGGATTCCTTGGGACATGTAGTACGCATGAGATGATGACTGAGCTTAACGTATAACGATTTTTGTCGGGAAGATCTGCAAGGTAGATACAATGGTAATGCTTAAAGACCTAGAGGTAACATGGAGGATAATACTAAAGTCTGTGCTAATGAAATTTGATGCTAATATATGCAAGCACCAAATTTAAATGCCTCCGAACAGGGATCAGCTGAACCCTTTTGTGGAGAGAGTAATAAAACTGAATGCCTCATACAAGCAGGACATTTCTGGCCAGCTGATGGAGTGTTAAGTTCTTGAAGTTATCAGGCAACATAGAATACATGGCTTTCGTACATTGTTTCTTATAAAATATAAATTCTTATAAGTTCATCTGTGTTTTACATTTCATCAGCATCAAACTGCACGTACAGGCGAGGGAAAACGATGAGTGGTTTAACGTTCTGTAGGCTGGATTTACAGCGATATGGCTGCTATTCTGGAAAACTATTCCTGTGTGACGCTCGACCACATTTAGATTCTTTCACAGAATTACGAAAAGCGACTGTTAGCTTCGTCGTGTGCGTCTGTCCGTCTTCCCGCATGGGACAACTCTGCTCCCACTGGCAGGATTTTCATAAAATTTTATATTTGGGCATGTGTCGAAAATCTGTCCAGAAAGTTCCAAGTTTCATTAAAAACTGACAAGAATAGCAGATACTTTACATAATGGCGTATGTGCTTTTTGATATCTCAGTGAATTCTCCTTAAGTATGAGAAATGTATAGGAAGAACGTTGTAGAGAAATCAAAACATTTTATATAATTATATATATATTTATTTATTTATAATTCATATATATAACATTCAATATAACCAGTCTAGAATTTTAAATTATGTATTAGTATTAATAGCAGCGTATTTTACTCATTGCAGTTAATCAATACCATAAGCTGTAATTACAGCTGTACCAGCTCCTGATGATGGGTGTCAACACCCGAAACATGTAGAGCTGCCTACAGTAATGTAATGAACTGAATAAGTCGCATCTTGTTGGAAAATTATTAAATTAAATCAAAACATATTTGTTATTCAGTAAATTTTTCCCGAAAATCGTGCCGTTTATGAGATGATGTGGGAAAATGTGATAGATCCAGACAGGCTACAGAAGACAATATAATACTGCGCATGTACATTGCATGCTGAACACCTAAGGCTGCAGAGACACATTCAAAATATGTAATACTTATTGCTTTTGCACTACAACAATGGTTGCGCTAAAGCGCCTTAATGTTATGTTATACGTATATTGTGTGTCTTGTTAAGTTTGTATTAATTTCCTTCGACAACCCTCATTTCCGTTACGCCTATGTCCAAACGTTATTCTCTGCTCTTTCTTCTCAGGCAACCTCTATGTGTTTTGTCCTTAGTATGAGACACCAAGTTTGTTACCGTACAAAAGAACAGAAGCTAAAACGGTAAATCAGTCGCTTGTAGTCTGCGGGGTCGAGCGGAAACGATAGATATGCAGTCACGAGCCGGCCAAATAAGACAGCAGCAGTATGTGTAATGGCGGAAACATGTGATGGAAGACAAAATACGCAGGCACTTACCCTGTCTTCCGTCTTCGTCACTCTGCTTCACAGAAGTGCCGCCTGCCATTTATAAGTGTTTACGTGTTATTAAGAGTTTTGAGCGCATATTGTGGTACAGACTGACTGAAAACAGCTTCATATTTTGTAAATTTATAAAAGTGACGAAGTAAAAAAAACGTTTAAGTTTTGTAAAACACGGGTTTTCTGTTATATGTGGCGGAAATGAAAATCGGTTGCAAAAATTTTGGTCCAAAATCTTAAGGGAAATGGTCACTTACTTTCATAGCCCACGACTTCTCTGCACCCTCTCCACTCACTAGGCAACTTATTGCTTTTGCTGGCTCCAAGTTGTCACTGAATCTTCTCTAGAGTTTCCTGTAGGTTTACGCTGGTAGACTGTCCCATGCTGCAATCCTCCGAAGAATGCGTGTGTCACGTCACTTGACTTTCACTTTGCCACTGCACTGTCTTCCCACCGACGAGATTTATGTTTTTTGATAGACACCACGAGTGGCACGACCAAGCCCTTCTGGAGAAATGGGGGTTAGAAGAACCGCGGTCGGCTGTAACACACAAACGTACGTAACAACAGATCGCACATAAAATGCGCATGCACAAAATTGTCACAACAGGTTGCATTGCAACGCTACTCTACACAGATCAGAATCGACGGGCACACGAAGCCAGACAGCACGACGGTAAAACCTGGACACATACGGAAAATTTGCGGGTGTTTGAAACCGCGCCTGGCCGGCATTTACAGTTCTTAACCGTTAGTAAAACCGCGTTTGATAAACTGATGCCTCTAAAATGGTCACTTTTGTTGTGCGTATGCGCGCGCGCGTGTGTGTGTGTGTGTGTGTGTCACACCATGTCCGTCTCTTACTGTTACGTCTTGTGAATATTTCAACCGCAATGCTGTATGATGTAGCATGATCCTGGATTGTCGTAACTCCGGCCCTGTGAGTTACGCTACTTGTATCGTGACGTAATGTGTCACAAGAACGTATATTCGATTTTGCCTAACTAAAATATTGGCGACCTTATTCATTCATTTAAAAATAACTTGACCCCTCTGCCCTGCCGTCCCTACAGCGTGCTAATTCTGGATCCGAATCGTCATTAAGCGTAGTTAAATATGTATATAGAGTGGACAAATAAAAGATTACAAATACATAAGCCAATAAATGCATTACCACGCGCAATGGAAGCTGGGCTAAGCACATTCGGTGTTTACACTGGACAATGGGCTGGACGTTCGAGAAAACGTGCTTTGAATCCCGGAAGGGACCAAAGGTTCTCCAAAACGCCCAGATCATCTCAGGGTCCCACCCACGAGCCTTCTATTCGCCGAGGGTCGGATGTGTTCTCCTCGGGTGTGAAGCGGGTGGGACGAGGGGCATACAACTCCGATATATTGCCGACGTTAAGAGTGTGTGGTGCAGTACGTCAGGTCCACCATATGCTTTTGTTGCCTGCACAGGGACAACTTCACTTTACCCCACGCAGCATTCAGCAAAATGCTTCTGCTCCTTTAGGTTTCTACGACCGTGCACCCTGTGCTCGCACCCTACAACGCAGCGCCCCACAACCGCTACCAGCAACATCCAGCAGAACCAGCGCAGCACACCACATGCAGTAACACACTGTCTTTGTTCTCCTGAAGATGGGCATAATGATACCCGAAACATGTTGAGACAGTGTTGATAATAAACATCTGATTGTCGCATCTTGTTGGTTTTCTCTCCCACTTCACAATTTGCTTCTGCTCTCTCCCTTTGGCTGCAGTAATCATTCAGCTGTCACTCTTTACCCGGCTTCAAGAACAGGAGGAGATAGCCAGCCAGTAAATGATCCGAAACCATATTTTTATCAAAGTGTCTTTAATTAATCCTGGTCCTTCGAATGTGTAAAAGTCAGACTGTACTTGTACATTCCGTGAACTGTAATAAACAGCTATCACTCTATGATCTCACCGCTGCTCTCTTGCAGAGAGAAGAAAATAAAAGAAGCAGTGAGAGAAGAAAGGCTCCCCCCTCCCCCCGCGATGTCCTTCAATACAACAAGAATTCGCCTTCCAACACCATTTCTCTTTATTGCCCACCGTTGTTTCAGATGAGGACCGTCGTTCAGGCGTGTCATTAGTGGGGCATAGACCGCCGGAATCTCATCAAGTGCTGCCGACTGATCACTCACTCACTCACGTCTCAGACAGATGGACAGGCACGCTGTAGTATCATCAGACGGAAGGCGTAATGATTGTCGGTTTCGAGCGAGGAGGACAAAGGTGGCTTGGATGTCCATGTTGTATAGTTGTGTTGCTGCATCCTGTCTGTTGGTAACGCGGCGCAAGAGGCGACTGTGTGTACTTTTTATTTTGGATTTACGAGCCGCTAATTGTTGTGAGAGAAACACCACGCAAGCAGAGGTATGGAATAACCCAGTCACTGATCACAGGCAGCCGGCATGAACGTTGTTTCTGTTGCTGCGTGTTGCGGCTGAAACTGGTCGTCTTCAGGCAATCCATGTGACTGTGACAAGTTCTTCAGTTACTGTATATCTGTCGGAAAGGGTTGCCTTAATTGCAAACTGTGTTGCAACAAGGACAGCAGTTAGGTTCAATCCACACCGGGTACAAACTAAATGGTGCCGCTGCTTGGGGTTTCATCAGCGGCAGCAGTAATAGGAAGCTTCGAATGGTGATGATGATGATGATGCTGATGATGAAGCGCACGTTTTGTTCTTTCTCTTCTTATTTGTATTTTTTCTTTCTTCCTTTATGTCTTTCTATCTTTCTTTCTTTCTCCATCCACCCATCCCTCTACACACACACACACACACACACACACACACACACACACACACATACACAGACACACACAAACGCACAGATATAAAAAGTATATAACTTGTGTGGGGGCCTGTGTGTGTCTGTGTGTGTGGTGTGTGTGTGTGTATGTGTGTGTGTGTGTAAGAAACAGTTAAGTGCAAAAAGAGACAATAAAGAAATATATATCCTACTGATAAGTAGAAATAAGGTCACTCCATGACATGCTGTAGTCGGTGGTGCAGTTGACTGAGACACTGTGGTATATGCCGGAAGGTTGGTACTGTGGCCCAGGGATTGACTCACCCCCTAACAGAAATGAGTACAAGGGATATCTCCGGTGGCTGAAGGCGGCCGGTGCTTAGGGCTGACAACCTTGCAATCTCCTTGTGCCGATTGTCTAGAAATTCTGGGAGCCTCAACCTTGTGGAACCCTACGTCCTGTCCAGGCCTGTACAGAGATTACTTTACCTGGACCCATGATATTCTCAACCTGACACTAGAAGGAGGTGAGTGGTCAGCACCATGCTTCGGCCGCTTTGCTCCCAAGAAATACCCGGTACCCACTGTACAGGAGGCTGTGTGGTCCTCGGGGCCGATTTGGCACCACCGGGGTTCGATCCCCGGACCGTCCAGCCCGTAGCGAGTTGCTCTACCGACTACGTTATCCCTGACGCCCCTACTGGCAAGCGGAATAAACGAACGCATTTGTGTTTAATCATCTAGTTTTGTGCACCGTAAACGAATTGTTATTTAGTTTCTTAAACAATCCGCTAGTGAAATCTTAAGCTATTACCACAACAGTGATTGGACAGTCTGCACTTTCGAGGTTGCGACCAGCCCTGTGTAATGGCAGCAATATTGCGCAGGTTATGTGACACAACGCGCCCTTGCTGTCCAGTGCCACCAGTTAGCGTACAGTGGACGTTATTAACAGCACGGGCCTCCAGCTCGTTAGGGAGGGCAGAAGAATGGTTAGTGAGGCAGACGAGGCACCGGAATCTCAAGGCCCCTGGTATTGGTGCAGGGGGATGGAACGATAATGTTTGTAGTGCTTGGTGAGATGTAAGGGGTGGGAAAAAAGTACGATCCCGCTCGTAACGTTATGGCGGCAGCGGTGGTGGTGGTGATTTGGCCCTTTATGTATATATATTTTTACTTTCTCGTGCATAGCAGAATGGAATGTATCAAACATTGCGAATGAAGTTTGGCTAATTATGTCTAGTGATGAAAGTCCAGATTTTAATGAGAGTGCAGTTTTGGGAGTTCGTAATGCTCTTGTTTAGTGTAATATTTAATTCAACATCACTGCAGCTTGGCATGGGAATGTCAGGCGACTCTCATTACGTGTGAGTAATTAATGTATGCCTTAACACATTGAGAACACCAAAAGGAGCTTCCAACGTCGTGCTCCAGTCAATAGCGTACCCCAGTAAAAATCTGGTAATACCGTCTATCTTCTATATGTGCCTGACATGCGTAGACAGACAGATTTTACGTCCACCTTCCAGATAGAGCGAGATCTCAAAAATTATTATGACGGACATGATTCTTTGACATACTGTTTTCAAACTTTGCGTATATTTGGCAGTAGACATTAAATTTTCTTCACTACTCGCGGATTAGAATGAGACAGCTTCCAAACCGGCCCTTATTTGATCACGTTTGAGGACGCTTGCTCCCCAGATAGTATGATCTGTATCAGAGGCTACAGCTACAGTTTTATGTACTCCTAATGACGGGCGCGATGGACGCCCGAAATATGTAGAGTAATTTAGCAGTAAATAAATATCTGCATACTGTTGCGTCTCGTTGGATTTTTTCAACCTTCCAAATACCAGTTTACTCTCTTTGTTCGATGCTGTAGGGTTTCGTGAGACGTACTGTTCTCGTTTCCAGATTGTCAGGATCTTTATACAGGGTGATTCAGGAGGAAAGGTCAATATTTTGGGAGGTGACAGTATCTGTCATTATGAGAAGAAAAAGTTTGTATGAACATCTGTCAAATTCTGAGTGGTTACCGAGAAAGAGCTGCTTGAATCTGGAGATCTTCGAACACTTATTGTGAACCGTAACCAAATTTTCCTTTATGTATAACAAATCTGTCATTTGAACATCACATTACAATTAAAATTAAATTAACAGTAAGTAATTTTACTTCATATTATACCATTCACAAGGCATGTGTTTTTGTAGATTCGAGCACATTATCTCGCTGACCATTCAGAATTATTTCGTATAATAGAAGCCAACAAGATGCACTATTTCTCGACTTTATTTTGATAAAAAAAACTCTACATGTTTCGGACAGACTTACTGTCCATCATCAGGAGTCTTGATAATGTATTGACAGCAACTGGTATTTGTCCTGACCTCGCTAGCAGACCGACAACATAACTAGTATGACAAACACCAAATACTGTGAATACAATATCAAGACTCCTAATGATGGACATTAAGTCTGTCCGAAACATGTAGAGTTGTTTATTAAAATAAAGTTGAGAAATAGTGCATCTTGTCGGCTTCCATTTTACTAATGTATCACGGCGCACGGTCCTCAGACTGTCACATTCAGAATTAGACACATGTACATATGAAATTTGTTTCTCAAAATGACCAATACTACCACCTCCCAAAATATTGACCTTTCCTCGTGAATCATCCCGTAGGAGCTTGTACTACAGGACCCAGGAAAGAATAGCGTTTGGTTATATTACGTTCCTTACGATGTCAAGATCCCGAAAATCCAGGACAAAGCTAAGAAATTACGATGCTAGAATTTTGAACTGTCTTCTGGGACATGACGCCATGTAGCCAGTTAGAATTTTAATGGCGTTGTGGGGGAGCTTGATGCCTAGATCACCAGAAAGATATACCTGATATTTTTCTGTAGGCTGTATAATTTATGATATTGTCCTATAGGCTCTGTGATTCGTGGGATTGTCCTGCCGGCTATATAGTTTATGAAGCACGTTATGTAGTCTTTATAGTTGGTGGTAGTTGTCTGTAGGCTTTGTAATTTGTGGTAGTTGTCTGTAGGCTTTGTAATTTGTGGTAGTTGTCTGTAGGCTTTGTAATTTGTGGTAGTTGTCTGTAGGGTTTGTAATTTGTTGTAGTTGTGTGTAGGCTTTGTAATATGTTGTAGTTGTCTGTAGGCTTTGTAATTTGTGGTAGTTGTCTGTAGGGTTTGTAATTTGTGGTCGTTGTCTGTAGGCTTTGTAATTTCTGTAACAATACAGAAAAGTAAAAAGGTAAATTGATCCCGTTACAGGCCCGGTGTGGCCCAGAGGGTGGGTAGAGGTATAGCTCTACTCTTCCATGACCGCAGCACTAGAAGGGGGTGAGTGGTCAGCAGCACGCCCCGGCCGTACTTAACCCCCGGAAAGACCCGGTACCCATTTTACGGATGCTTGGTGAGCCCCAGGGCAGGCGGAAAATCTCGTCCCCACGGGGATTCGATCCCGGACCGTCCAGCCCGTAGCTCAGTCGCTATACCGACTGAGCTACCGGACCCACCAATACAGAAAAGTTCTTCATGTTTTTCCTTTTATGAGTTCGTTGCAGAAAATGCCTAAAATTGTTGTATGTGATAAAACAGCCGTGCCTGATGGTCAGCGTTCATTGTCTCTTAACCTGCACTACTGGTTGCATTATTCATATGGTGTGTCTAAGAGTGGATCGTGTCACGTTAATTCTTCTTTTTCTTCTTCTTCTTCCATTGGCACTACAGCTGACTGTGGGCTTTGGCCTGTCGAACAGTGTCCTTCCATTTTTTCCTATCTGCCACCAACTCTCTCCATCTTCTCACTTCCAGCACTTGGAGATCTCTTTCTACTTGTTCCATGCAGCTACGGTTATTTCAATATATCCAGTCTTCTTCCGTCCGTCATCATGTAATCTATCCAGCATTTTCCTTTGCTCGACTTTCGTGTCACGTTAATTAACTTTAATTAATACCTTTCACTTCTAGTTCGTATTTAACTTATACTCCAAATTGTTGTACTTTGGATTATCAGATTTTTCGGAGACGGTTTATTGCATAAACACCATGTGAATCTGCAAATTTGTACTGAATTCTTTTTGGTATAATGCGTATTTAGGTAAATGTGAGTTGAACTTGTTTCTGATCCTACAACGTGAGTGTAGAGTGAGATTTGTGTTTGTAGTAACATATTAGTGTGTACAGTACACGAACATCAGTGCCAACGGTGTTTGCAAAATAACAAGGAAAGTAACTGAAGAATAAGAAACCAACTAGATGTCACTTATTATTTTGTTGCACTTCTTATAGGCTGAACATGTTTCGGGCACTACTATGCCCATCATCAGGAGCTCGCGACTATGATGTTGGATGTTGATTACCACATTGGTCGTTTCGTTCTGTAAAGGTGGAGGGGTTAGAGTTAGTGTAAATTTATGTTTCTTAGTGGTGTGTGTTCGGTGTGAAGTTCTTTGTCACTTTTTTGTAGCTTGTAACGTGTTTCTGTTAATATTAATAGCTGTGATCCTTTTTGCGTGGTGAACTTCACACAGAACACTCACCACTAAGAACCATAAATTTACACTAACGCTAACCCCTCCACCTTTACAGAACGAAACGACCAATGTGGTAATCAACATCCAACATCATAGTCGCGAGCTCCTGATGATGGGCATAGTAATGCCCGAAACATGTTGAGCCCATAAGAAGTACAATAAAACAATAAGTGGTATCTAGTTGGTTTTTTATTCTTCAGTTACAGCAATGATGCCCGGTCCAATAAACATCAGATTAACAGAGAAAGTAATTAGAAAATGTGCGCACACTTCGTTGTAATTCACAGCTTTGCCGTTGTTCTGCATTTTTGGTTTTGATACGTGAATATCATTGCTGGTGGGTCGAATGTGTGCAAGATGTGAAACTGACCCTGTCTGAGGGTCTTTAGTACTCGTAACGTGGTGACGGACGGTACACTGAACCTGACCCGCAGCAAGGAGAAAAAGTATCCACGTCAAAGTAACGTTAAAAATTACAACATGTTGCACGTTTAGGCCTCATTAAGATCTTTCCAACTTCACATTATCGCGCACCCCACGAAGCACGTCATTTCTGCAGTACATAACATAACGTGCCCTCGGAATCAAGACAGGTCTCATCCACTCTTTTTCTTCATTTCGGCTATTTGCCACACCGATATGACCTGCGTACTTATTCAGACAGTTACGTGGAAGTGCAGGAGCCTGGAGAAGTGCAGGAGATTTGTCTCTTCTCCCAAACTTCCATACCTGCTCCGAGGCCTTCCCAGCCTCTTATTCTATGACTGCCGAAGTTCTTTGCTGGTGGTAAAACGGACAAGGCGTGAAGCCGGCCACTCATCTCCGTCTAGAAGCGAAGTAAAGAATCAGCGGAACCATGCTCTTTGCCATATGCTTCATGGTGTGCACATACGCAGCTTAGTTGTATGTGGATATAGGCCTAATTACCTAGTAATGGGATGTATGTCCAGTTGTTTACACTGAAGAAACTGAGTAAGTTACGAAGTAATTAATCAGCTAACCGGTACTAAATATATATATTCACCTAACGACGCCGTCGGCGGTTCCAATATCTGGCGTCGAATGCAGGCCTGTTGCCAGGAGGGTGCCGGTGTGTGCAATGCACCCACTAAAAAATATGGATGGACCTACTACGAATTTCGCAAAAATATCACAGTAAACACGCTGATCAAATCGCTTAAAACATGCAATACCATGGCACAACCACGTGTTGGCTCTGTTGAACCTCCGCGTTTGGGGGAAACAAAAATCCATTTTAAAAAATGTGTATATGTATGTATATATATATATATATATATATATATGCAAAATGTTTTGTGCTGTGTTATAAAGCACATCATGTAACTAAAATGTTGATTTCGTGGTCCTGGCAACGGTGGTTTTTACGCTTATGTGCACTCAGTGTATATTCACAGTAGAGGTGTATGTATATATATATATACTAGGACATTATATACGTATATACACCCACACTGGAATCCGCTGCACCCACTGTGCTCATGGTTTGGCTAAGGGCTTGGTCGAATGATAGGCTCATTTGTAATTAATTAGGAAGTACCTCGTTTGTGGGAGGAAGCTATCGTGGCTTGCTGTAACTTGCTACATTGGTGTTTGCCCAGAAGGACTAAAAATGGCCTAGGGTCTTGCCAATTCGTGTAGAAACCCCCCGGAATACAAGTCAGAAGAGCGGCCACACGAGCCACATTGCTGCGTTACTAACGGCACGTAATGAACTTACTTAATGAGAAGTTACTTCGGAACGAACAATATAAGTATCCACCTCAGAACATATTTTTGCGTTTTAAGATTTTAGTCATTCCTGTTAGAAGGAGCGGAGCCTAGACTGGCATGTTGGCTTGTGCACCTTTGCTATTGTGGCTCCTTGAGAATGGAACCTCTGTGTCGAAACTTGTAGGAGTCGATATCTCTCATATATGGTGTATCACAGAGTGTATGTGTTGGATAATATATTGACAATCGTTTATTCAATATATGTACAGGAAATTAATGGAAATATTCAAGGATAAAATCTTCACAATTTGGCTAAATTATGGTACAGCAAAAACATGCAGCTGTGGAGTCAGAGTTCGTCAAATCACTGGTACCGTATTTTATGTATAAACTAAACTAAACTCCGTGGCCTTAGTCCGCACGCGAACTATACCGACAGAGCGGCCGCCGCGGGTCGGCGAAGTTAGTGCCAACTTTTGCGGATAGAGGGGTGTCACATGGTCAGCGCAAC
>Ga0131853_10010656_pt1 | contig 16807 bp, 7 predicted proteins | sample TergutLab28metaG_FD_92764 | JGI IMG/M metagenome (GOLD analysis project Ga0131853, IMG submission 92764) | Labiotermes labralis P1 segment gut microbial communities from Petit-Saut dam, French Guiana - Lab288 P1 (version 2) (version 2) | ecosystem: Host-associated > Arthropoda: Insects >...
ATATATATATATATATATATGCGATTATAAAAATTTACTGGAAAGAGCTTAATAGTCAGATAATAATGAAAAGCACACCCTTTTAAAAAGAAACTCGAAAAGTTTTTCTACGCTATGCAAATTCAATTTATTCGTCATTTGTTGCCCTGCAAAGATCAAGAAAATATTCGACTTCATGCCAAAAACTTTGCAAATAAAACTGTTCAGTCTTTGCAACCAATGTCCTTATTCGATCCTTCACGTCGTTCAGGGCTACAGGAAAACCCCATCGTTCACAACACTCATCACGAAGATTCGAGGGAGTCAGATCTGGACTTCAGGGACGCCAAGAAGTAGACACCCTCGGCGCAATCCGTACCATCGCTCGGGTAACTGCCTATTCAAAAATATACCGCATTGTTGATGTGCGGTGGTAATGTTATGTTGAAAAACATAAAGCTTCTCTTCAAGAGGCAGCTACATTAACCACACTTGCAACGTGTCACTGCAGGTAACTTCGTTCACTTTTTGCCAAGACACCGCAAAAAATGAAGTACATAATTACCCGCATGGGATACGACAAAAAGAACTTACTGAATTGATCTTCACAACGCCTGTCCATTACTTTCTTACCAATATACGAGGGAGAATCAAATGAAAACCTTAAAAGTTTATATTTATATAAATATTTAAGGTTATCATGTGACTCACCCTCGTATTTTTGTAATCGCTCACGTCGTTTTTAGTCGCTGTGTATATCAGCCTAAAACTGGTCATTCTGTCGTTGTTTCAATTCTAGTTCTTAGCAGTTATGAGTGAGACCATGAGATTGCAGCAGTAAACGGGAGTGAGCTGTATCTATTGTTCAGTCTGTACTGCAGCTTCAGCCTTTGCCAATGGAAGTTTCTTAGTGTGCATATTTAGTGAGATCGTTGAGTCAGGTGGTCCTCTAGGGCTACCGAGAAGCAGGTCAATGGAAGGGTTACCTGTATAAACTGTAACTGGAAGTGGGATCTAACAAATATTGCCCACTAAGATTGCAACGGTCTTTTCGTCACTAAATAAATAAATAAATACAGTCCGTCTACGAATATATCTCCTAACTTGTCTTTTTTGTGTTAAGTTCTTCGATAAAAACGTATTCAATTGACATTATTCCTCCGTTCTACATGTCTGTCCCCTCTGTCCAATCCGGTTTCATTTAATCACTCTAACGACATCACGTAAGTGTCACAAGTTATGAAGATCCACGCTTAATACTCTCACATTATTTCTTATTTTCACTCTCACCTCCAAATAGCCTCCCGAGTTATTGGAAACAAACTGGCCCTGAGCTGAAATGCTTGCTACAACAGCAACATTAGTATGCTACGACACTTCTCTAACACTCTACACCCCACCCCCTCCCCCAATACTTTCACATCATGCCTTCAACCTTGAATGTTACTTTACTGTGGCTTTCTCGTCTATTACATAAACAGTCATTCAGGTTTACTTGTCTTTAACGTTCGAGTGAGTGTGTTTGGGTCGCCATTCGTCCAGTGATCCTGTATTCAGCGGGAAATTCCATTCGTATATGGAATTTTAGAACCATTTTTAACAAATCAGACTTGTTGTTTCAACGACGCCTTTTAAACCGCAAAGATTAGACAGCGTTGAGTAGCATCACTGCGAAACGTGGAAAGGTAAACCGTGGATGATACAGGAATGGGAATAATTTGTCAAAAACAGGTTCAAGTATATTTGAAGATGCTATCTGAACATCTGCTCAGTGAAAATTGCGGTAAACTTCATCAGTCTAATCTATCTCAAGAGCTAAAATCTAGCCCATGCCCTCCCGAACATTTGGTAACAAAATGTGGCCATTAACGTTCGGATGTTCTCAAATTTTGTGCAACCAAAAATAAACAGTCTTCCTCCAGAGAGAACCCGTTGGGCTGCTGCCGGAAACACTGCACCACGACGGCCTTGACCTCTCCGTATGATCGAAATGCATCATCCCTCTGCACTTTCTTGACTGGATCTAGTAATGGGAGCAGCGACTTACAATAACCTACTGCCTCCATATTCAAAGTATGCGGCTTCGCATTTCTCTTGATGGTAAAGACAGACTCAACCGTGACCAGCCCTATTCGCACGCAACAATATCAGCAGGTTTAATATTACGTAACCACATGTTTTCAAAGCGGTCTCTTTGCGATTTTGCACTTCATTAACTTCGATGTCCATTTGTTACTGATACGAATCCAACAGTGGACCTATATTTCGCCACTTGGAAGCAAACTACTTGTTACTGAATCGTGCACGCCGGACTATTTCCTACAGATAATTTATTTTACTTGTTAGTTGTTGTCAAATATGCACTGTAACGAATATGTTATAAATGAAAGATAAATGATTCACAGCTTACTGTCTGAATTCAACCATCTTGTTCCTGACGTCATTTCCAGTCATAACGGAACAAAAACATAAGTGCGATTCTCAAGGGTTAGGAAGCCATGCATATTTGCAGTAATGCAAGCTGGCATGTGCATAAGTGTCCTTGAACCGAACTGTCTAGCCTATTAAGTTGAATGCTGAAACAGAACATAAATCATCAGCGTATCAGCGTTGCAGAGAAAACGCATCCAGAGTCGCGGTTGATGGATCGGTCTTGGTGGTCCATAACACAGGCCATCCAGACTTCCAGATCGCAAAACCACACATTTCTCTCTGTTGGGGCACATGAAAGAACTGGTGTGTCAGTAAAAATGTATAAACACGAGCAGCACTGCCCAGTCGCATTTTGGATGCTTCGGCCGTGTACATGATGGATTCAATGGACTGGTTTGAGCCACTCGTCGATTCACAGACTTGCCACGACGTGTTCTGAGGCCGAGCTTAGCCAATTTCAACATCTGCTGCAAACCCAGTAACACGAAATTTATGCAAGTAGATGTATGCCTGCTCATCGACCTATTACTATATATGAACATTCACATACTGATAAAACGTAACCCTTATTAATAGGCGGACATATGTTTATACGTCTCCGACTCGGTTAAATTACGTATAATGTTCTAAATGAAGACTTGTTTTTGTTAATTCAGCGAAGCAGCCAATATCTGAATGCACAGAGTAGACGAACGTGAATCGATATGAGTAATAACTGACAACTGATAAGAACACACAACACGGAGTGCCCTGGGGTTGAACCCGGGACCCCGCGGTGAGAAGCTGGCGACTAATAAGCCACGATTTACTTCGCATATTGTATTTAGGTAACGTTAAGTACTTTCATACGATCAATGCTTCACGGACTTGATATGCTTGGAACCGAAAATTACGTCAAGCAACGGATATATTGTACAGACGCGGATCAAATAATTTTTAGAATGGAATCACCAATGTCGAAACTTAATCAAAATCCGTCACGTAATTTTGCTGATGAAGCGAACACTATCCCCCATTGTGCTTCATCTTTTGCAGCTTTTGCAAGGACATGGCACCACTAACAGCTCCAAAATGTTATTTGACAGACCTACTGAAAGAACAGCGGTTCTCAGCAGCTAATATTAAATGTTCAGGGTTTTGTAGCTGGCAAAAAAAATTACCCTAAAACAGATCTCGACATGCAAACCCAGGCATGGAACGCGGATAATTGCACGTCTGAGGGATACAGGATCCGATCGAGTTTTGAAATGTGCCAAGCAGCTGCACAAGAATCAATGCAACTCCACAGCATCTGAAGTCTGTCCCTTTGTGAGAATACCGTCAGATAAAGAGCCAGAAATAAAACTCTCCACGTGATAGGCCCACGTGTCATGACCAGGCTGTGACATAACAAGTATCGATAAGCCGCACTTGAACATGACGTGTATAATAAGAGGGAACAGTGCGTCACAATTAGCCTTGTTACTACGGACTAAGGAAGAAGTCGTTCAGCTACAGTCTATTTACAAAGTGTGGAAAATTCAGTTTCGCACTACACCAAAACAAAAATGTGATAAATGAAAAGAAATGGGGGGATTGTTTTTGTACTTTTGAACCGATCCTTAGATTCTTTAAAACAGTATTAGAAAGAAAGTTCTGTAACAAATCTACAACCTATATTTTCTTTCACATGGTGCCCAGCAATAAGGAAGCCTACGGATTAAGAAAAATGTAACAGAGATATACAAATCCCTGTCACCTGGTCGCCGTGGTGACTAAATTTTGTACCGTTGCGCCTAATATCTGTGGATCTTCAATATGGAACCTGCTGCGGGTCACCCTTCTGGCGTGTAGAATTATGAAGTGGCTCCTAGATTTTTGGAAAATTTTGTGCACCTCTGATAAAATACATGCGATAAAATTATACGTAGGCTCATATAAGTGCATCACCCTTCCAAATTCCTTTACATTACTGTGATATAACTATGCCTAATTGTTCAGATGAGGGACCTATAAAGACTGTTTTGTGCACAGTTAGCAAGAGGTGTGTATTTTGATCCACCCCTATTTTGTATTACACACGCTTAGCTAGTTGTCAGCATTAAACCTAAATCTAAAATGTATATTATATTTCGCGGGGTCACCGTGTCTTACATTATACAAAAATAAATTCCGCAATACAAATTGCAAAAGTTATACTATCTACTGCCGTAAGCAATTTTAGGACTTTAGAATAAGTGGCACTGGTACCACAACTACATCAATTTGCACGGCCACCATGCAAGTAAACTTTATCACTGAGAGATGCGTGTTGCTCATATTAACTTTCATTAAAATCTATCAATTGGTTAGAAATTATTAGTGGGGAAACACACATGGGTAGAGAGACATAATTACGCCATATGCCTGCGGCCACCTTTCCTTACAGAATACATAAATTGGCTAAAAACGCATAAATACGTAATTTAATACCTGAAAAATCGTTACGTGGGCGTGTAAGTTTAGAAAGTTGGTAGACCTGGGTAGGCTAACACTATAAATTCAGTAATATAGAATGCTATATTTCTGCGGTTTTTTGTCGGCTACGCTGGCAAGCCGCAGAAACTTTCTTGACCAAATACCAGCTACACAACTATCAACTTCACGTCTTGTATATTATTCGCTTCTCCGATCGTCCTCTTATTTGGATATCACTTTTACATGTTATCAATCAAGACTGCGCGCAGTTCAGTGTTAAAACTGTTCGTGGTTCGGTGCTACAACTGCAAACATTTATCGAAAATATATGACACACAAGGAAAGAAACTTCAGGACAGGGAGAGCGGAAACAGTTTCTTACAATTCATATACTTAAAATAACAAGCATGACATCGCTATGGTGTCACGTCGACATTAATGCGTCCCATGCCGCACACGATACACGTATATCTTGCTGAGAACACCCCAATTTGCAGAATGGTGTTTGGGAAGACCGGGCAAAGAAAGGTCTACCGCCCCGCTCCGTCCTCGCCAAACAGTTTAAGTTACTCATGGCTGAAGAATAAAATCCAACTAGATTCCATTTATTACTTTACTATGCTCAACGTGTTTCGGGCACCATTATGCCCATCATCAGGAACTCACGACGATAGCGTTGGTTACCACATAGGCCGTCTGGTTCTCGAGTTGCTGCTGGCTGGAAAGTTAAGTGCAGGCAGGATGGATGAGAGTCCGGACCGAAGGGTGTAGTCTTCCTGCCTGCACCTAACTTTCCAGCAACTCGAAAACCAAACGGCCTATTGGTAACCAACGCTATCGTCGTGAGCTCCTGATGATGGGCATAATGGTGCCGAAACACGTTGAGCCTAACATAAGCGTAATAAAGTAATACGTGGAATCTAGTTGGATTTTATTCTTCAGTTATCAAGATGATGCACCGTCCAATACACATCAAATTTACTCACGGCTTTTCAACAGTATGAAATATGGGATCTGATTTACCATATTAATACTACGGCACAGGGAGGTTCTTTAAGAACCAGCATGAAAACAGGCAGCAGACTATGAACAGACAACACTCTTACATTTGGAACTAATACGAACAGAACATGCAATCGGTAAATACATTACGTAACATCAGATTTAGACCAGAACCTGGTGCTGCAAGTCTAATGTTCCTGATAGTTAACAGCGTGTTTGTAACCGTCATCCGTGTTCTAGGTGACCTTCACTCTTCGTTTCGAAATTGTCTGTAGCAGTCACTTGATCGCATGTGGATGTTTCCAATTGCAGCAGAATCTGACGTGGCATCTGTATGGGAGACCACGATTATGTGCAAGGATGAGGCACACGTACGTCTCTTTTCGTTAGGAATTCTGGATAAGTTGCATATACCTACTCCGTATGATTTCTCCTTAAAACATTTGCAATCATTAGGCCTGTCAAGAAATTCCTTTCTTTTATGGGACCAGAAGGTTAACAGCACCCTGCCACTGGACCCTACCATGCGCCAACTGAAACCAGTTCAGACCTTCATAACCACTTAATCTAATATTAATTTTAATAATACCCTAACGCCGATTCCAGTAGCCGCGCGGTTTAAGGCGTAGGTCTGCGGCCGCTCGCCTGCTGAGATCGTGGGTTCGAGTCCCACCGGGGGCATGGATGTTTGTCTGTTGTGAATGTTGTGTGTTGTCAGGTAGAGGTCTCTGCGACGAGCTGATCACTCGTCCAGAGGAGTCCTACCGAATGTGATGCGTCGTTGTGTGTGATCTAGTAACCTCAAGAATGATGGCCCGCGTTGGGCCGCAGCGCCACAGGGGGAAAAAAAACCCTAACATTTATGATTACGTTCCCCATTGGTATTTCTACTGAGGCTTTATCTCCCCTGCATGCTACGTTACCCGTCCAGCTTATCTCTCTTAATTAACAAACCCTAAAATCAGTAACCGAAAATGCCAATTACGAAGGTCTTTGCCTTCGGGGACGTGACGTCGTCTAGTCTGACAGATGAATAGGCCTACCTGCTTTCACAGTTACAGCCGAGACAATTTAAAAATCCGAAAGTACGAAGATCCGCAAATGTATGCTTCTTCGGTCAATGAAACATTAAATGTATCTTGTTACGTACTTTAACCGGAAATGTTTCAACCCTTGGATCGCTTTAAAAGGCTTCACAAACATTAGCTAGAGATCAACAAAGAGCCCATACACATTTATAGTCAAAACTAATATCTTAAGCGCTAAAATATTTTTAAACTTGGAATTTTAAAAGTATCGGTTCTAGTATGTGACGTAACGTTACTGGGGATTGGGTCCCCAGAGTTTTGAGAAGGCGTAGTGCTGTCATCCTCAAGTATCAGCAATAAGCATACCATTAAAACATCTGTATGCAATAAGCTGCATAATTAGTATGTTCTGCACAGGCAGCGTGTGTTCACAGTAGGCTTCCATAAAGAATGGCATACAGCTGATGTACGTCAGTCGGATTTCGTCTTTCGGTTCATTTTGCTCTGCCCATCGTCTGGGACCAAGTTATGCTTCATTCATCATCTGGCATAACGCACACACTTGTCACCTGTACCCTACATTAGACAACCGTGGGAAAAAAAAAGTTGGAAGCAGATGATAGAAATACAAACGCCACGGAAATCTACAACCTCAACCGAAAGACCAAAACAGACTGCAATCGAAAAACGACATCAAAGGGAACGACAAAATTCCTGTGAACATAGCAGCCATCTCAAAAACTCAGGGGCGCAGTTTTTTCTTCTCTAGATTTATGATGCAACGGCTACGATTCTTAAAGCTTCCACTACTGTCTCTGTTGGTACGGTGTGCGTTGCACCCTTACGTGCGTATTCATACATACTGAAGATATTCCCCGATATGTTACAAATTTAGGGGATTTGTTCTCAAACACCCCCCCCCCCCGAAACCATTTAAAATCATAATTGTGAAAATTGGAGTAACGCAAAGGAAAAGAGTGTCTATATCTGTGCGGTGAGATAGATACCTGCAGTGCGATTGGTTACATAACACTGCGGGTTCTGTAGTTTTGTGTCCGGCGTAAAAGGAAATCAAAACAAATCAGACAAGCAAAACAGCGAAGACCACATCTTCAAAATGTGTGTACTATATTGGGGTACTAACTTACACTTGTTTCAGACGTATGAACTTCGACCTCTGTGTTCGTGAGTGGGGAGCTGCAGAACTTGTTTAAGAATCTTGTAAATAAAGCCAACTTGGTGCACAATTTTTTTTAGTATGCTTATTTCTTTTCTCTACACGTTTCGAGTAACTACGTGTCCATCATCAGGAGAAACAGCTGTATCTATGCGAAACTCCGTATTTGTCACTCTGTTTAGATGACTGTCTGGTACGCAGTGTGGAATACCAGACAGTCATCTACACAGAGTGACAAATACGGAGTTTCGCATAGATACAGTTATTTCTCCTGTTGATGGGCACATAGTCGCCCGAAACATGTAGAGAAAAGAAATAAACATACTAAGAAAAATTGTGCACCAAGTTGGCTTTATTTACAAGATTATACAAGGATGCACAGTCAAAAAAAAACATAAAATTGTTTAAGAATGTGTGCGATTCTGATAAGTCATTTCAAGGAAAGAGTCACGCCCTTCTCTCTTTTTTAATTTTTTTCCAGTTACGAACCGTGCGATGCCACGTGACCTCAAGATACCATGTTCACACTGCTACGAGTTTACGTAAAACTCGCATCGCAGAGACAAACCGCCAAGCAGTCACGATGTAGCAGTCAGCTGCGACAGACTGGACGCAATTCTTGCACCCTGTCGCCTACCGACACCCTCACGGAATTCGACGAAGGTTCAAATGTCAACCGAAGCGGCAGACACGAACCCGTTCACTTAAGGTGCAACGTGATGTTCATCAAACAGGAACTGGAGCAGAAACGTTCTTAGAAATGCGTTCGACATCGAAACTCACGCAGCTTCTCGACTATGCTGATGAGATCCGTGTTTTGTCACTGTCTGTCTGAGCAAATGCATGTATAATATCTTGAAATAGTCCACGACCAATTTCTCCCAAATCCGTATACTTACTATCATATTCGGTGTTATACAAATAACTTTTGCTGTTGAAACAGCGTTGTTAAATATTTTAAGAATTGATTATTGAAGACATTCTACAAACGAACTTAACTTCTACACTTTATAAGTTCCCATCAGAGGCTAGATGAAAATATGAACGAATGTATACGTACATTGTCCGGCAGCTTTCACATCGACTAAATTCAACAAAATCTTCTCAAACGTACAGTCCCTAATTTATTCTGGCGACAGGTTTGCAACTTTGAGTGTCTTCTACAGGAGTAAGTCTAAATATTTTCGCCACCTGGAAGTCTAAACGCATAACCGCACGATTCTGGCCAAGGTTTGCAGTCAAACGACAGAATAAACATAGTCAGTACGTATACTGTTTCTTTATATTCGAAACAGGAACGGCCTTAATAAAATGCGCGTATTTCTGGAAGACGGAAGAAGGCACAAAGTTTCAAACGCCTGCATTAAATGGTGCTCTTGTTCGTACGGAATCTCTGTTCGTACAAATGAAGCTAGCAAATCAAGAAGTACGACTATATGAATGGCTACAACACCAAGATATCCATCCTAATATTATCCACCCATCTACGCCTATGTCTCCCCAGTGGTCTCTTTCCCTCCGGTTTCCCCACCAAAACCCTATACACCCCCCTCTCCTCACCCATACGCGCCACATGCCCAGCCCGTCTCATTCTTCTCGAATTTATCACCTGCACAATATTGGGTGAGGAGTACAGATCATTTAGCTCCTCGTTATGCAATCTATTATTAGAAAAAAGAAAACGAAGACAGGGTCAGAATTGAATACCACGTGACAAATTAAATTGTATTTTCTGATATTCATTTTCAACAAAAGTGTAACATTCACCTCCGTGTAGCTGCGGAAGGACCCGCATCACTACCAAAGTTAAAACACGTATGCGAAATGAGCCTCATCAACACTTAAGCAGCCACCAACCTAACCCAAGCCAAAACTCCCAAGTTTAAAAAGAATGAACCAGTCACACGAAATTTAATGGATATCCTTTAAGATGTTTAGGAGTGGAAACAGGAATATGGTCTATAAGGTAAAGGGTCTATAAATGTGACGTCTCTTGTACACGTGTGGTTTATGGATGCCATCCAAGTGCAAAATTGTGCTGTATGCTTCATTTAAATAACAAAACTGACTTACAAATGTTCTTTATTTTCCTACATTGTAACAAGACAGGTTACGTACGAATAACGTAACAATGTGGCGCGTTCGCGTAAACATTGTTGCAACGGAAAGCAACAATGCATTCCGTGTGTACTGTTCAGCTACATGTCACTATCAATAATTTAGAAACTGTATTAAGTGCCCCCCCCCCCAATGCCACCACATGTCCTTCTGGACTTCGTGGTCCTCCCTCCTGGGCATGGCAGGAGTGTAACCGACTTCTGAGGTTGGGACGCCCATGAGGCGCAGTTATGTTGTCCCGATGATGTTAGTGGTGATATAGGAGGATGTAGTGCCAGGAGGGCCCTTAAACCTAAATTCTACCAACCTACCCAGACCATGGCCACCGCGGCAATCCTCCCCTTCAGGGAAAATTCCCACGCTAGAGCCGGGAATCAAACCCGGGACCTCATGATTAGTAGTCAGAGACTCTGACCACTAGACCATGAGGCAGGTATTAAGCGTTGCATAAATGTTTTTACGGCGAAATTACGTCGCCGGAAAAAATAAAATATACTTAAGGCTTCATGTAAAGAGTCCGACATCATATTTGTCCGATTTTAACCAAAAATTGGAGTTTCACGGTAGATTTACACTAAACACTCTACACTGTCAAATTTCACGGAAATTCTTCCGGTGGGAGCTACTTAGATACATGCGGACAGACCAACAGACGGACGACTACGTGATACAGGCCTAGTAAGGATAGGCGCAAAAGGCATAATAAAAGGTAAAGTGATCCTGTTACAGGCCCGGTGTGGCCCAGAAGGTGGGTAGAGGTATAGCTCTACTCTTCCATGACTGCGGCACTAGAAGGGGGTTAGTGGTCAGCAGCACGCCCCGGCCGCACTTTACCCCCGGGAAAGACCCGGTACCCAGTTTACAGGAGGCTGGGTGCGACCCAGAGCCGGTCTGGACGGGCGGGAAATCTCGTCCCCACCGAGATTCGATCCCGGACCGTCCAGCCCGTAGTCAGTCGCTATACCGACTGAGCTACCCGTTCCACAACAGGCATCATAGGTTACGTAAATGTGGGAACATATTATGTTGGAGTTCATGATGTTCGTCGTTATGAAACGCGAAGAAATACAGAATGAGAAATTAAAAACATATCCACTAATTAAAGCGCGAACTATTTTTGGGGATTTACGCGCCAACTCCACTCCCATAGTGTCCAGACCGAATCTGGGGCACACCCAGTCCCATATCTGATGGGTACCTCTTTCCTCTGGGGAAAAACTACCAGATCATGAAACTGATCACTCACGTCCATCTCATGCCGTGGTTTAAGAATCTGTGGAGCTACAACTCCACTCTCCCACATGGGTTAATGGTGTGCATAGGGAAAACTTTATTATGTGTCAACTCTATCAGCTAACGTTCTTCAAAATGTAACACAAAGACCCGTTGGCTATCAGCAGGCGAAATCACTGGTGTCTGCCAAGACGGAAAGCTGGAAAGCACAACACCTCTATGATACGATCTTCCACGAACAGTGGATCAAGAAATTACCAGCTTTCATGGTACCCCCCCGGCGTTCACCCTTGTTCTCGAAAACTCATCTACTTGCACATTCTAATATTACCCCCATCTACCAGCAGAGATGAGTAATACTCCGCGTTGATAATTTGGCCCTTTGGAAGACAATCAATGAGGAGGATGCCGTCTTGATCCCAAAAAACCGAGGCGACAAATTTTCCAGCGGATTTTTGCACTCGAATTTTATTGGGGGTGAGCCGCTATGCCGCCACTTGAATTGATTGTTGCTTTGTCTCCGGGTCATATTGATATAACCAGTTTCGTCCAAGGTCACCAATCGCGACAGGAAATAATTTGGATCGCGCCAAAAAAATTCCAAAACTAGCTCAGGCAACTGGCACAGTTGACGTTTTTGATCCGCGTTCAGGCATTTCGGGACCCACTTCGCGAAGAGCTTCTGCATGTCCAAATCTTCATGAATGATGGACCCAACCCGTCACGTGAGATGTCCAGTTGCACAGCTATTGATTTAGCCGAAGTCCGGCGGTCTTTCAAGATTATCTCGTGAATTTGATCAATAATCTCCGGGGTGGTCACTGTTTTGGGTCGTCCAGGACAAGGCGCATCACAGGTGGAAAAATCACCACGTTTAAACTGGGCCACCCAATTTTTGACGGTGGCATATGATGGTGCATATTCCCCTAATGTTTCTGTCAGAATGGCGTGAATTTCCTTCGGTGCCTTGGAAAAAAAATACTTAGTGACAGCTCGCGTCTCCATGTTGTTGAAATTGTGCACGTCGCCTGACATGCTTCCTTTCAGCCTCTGTAACAAGAAAAGACTTGGAATTCGGTACGTGAACAGACCCCTCTTTCCAACTACACTATCGATTCCGCCCTACATCGGGAAGTACGTCGGGCTAAGGACTTATCACCGCCCCTCCTACTTATTCTTTGCTTCCTGTATACAGCAATGGGTGTTAACTGTTGATCCCTGGTCTTTTTCTTAACAACCAAACACAATGACTTACAACAGTCATCACCCAACTTTTGTACGGCGGCCTCGGGCTTGAAGCTGTCCACTCATTTCTATCTAGTGCCGAAGTCAGATTGCGTGGAGGTATGTCTCCACTTCCCCACACGTCTTCATGGTGCGCTTCTTAATGAATGAATTAGCCCAGTAAACTATTTTGACGTTCACGTGACCGCGCATCGTGATAACTTCTTATAACAAAGCCAACTAGATGCACTAATTTCTCAAATTTATTTTTGGAATAAAACTCTACATGTTTCGGACAGTTCCTCTGTCCACCATCAGGAGTTTTTCAATGTACACACAGCAATGGTATATGTCATACAGGTTACAGTTACAGCTTGCGAGTGCGATCACGACGGAATAGGCTTTGTCGGCCCCGAGCCAATTTTCAAGCTTTGAAGAAGCGAAGAATATCTTGCCCCTACTGAGAATCGAACCACGATTCCTCGGATGTCCAGTCCGTACAACAAATACACATATGCGGGCGCTTATATATATATATATATATATATATATATATATATAGACTCCGAAGACATCAGATGTTTGCAATTGCCTTATATAATAATAATAATAATTATTATTATTATTATTAATGTGTTGTGCTGTTTCTGTTATGGGTCACCTGGTTGTTGATTCAGCACGTTAATAAACTAAACTGAACTGAATTAAATTATTACTTAAAGCTTGAACCAATTTTCACCATCTCATCTCCATGTCTACTACCCTCATATTCATCGTTCAATATAATGACGATCTCACATCTCGCACTTCACACATTTGTCGCATTAATGTGAAGTCATGCAGTTTGATTTTGGCCACAGTAAAGTGCTAACTGCACACACGCTTGTATGTGGGTAGTAAGAACGGACGAAAAAGAAAAGATATGAGAAAAAGGGATTTGATGATAATAATAACAATAAACTGCAATTGGGTTGTCACCCGGTGGCAGTGGTTATTTTACATATATACAAAATATGAAATTGGTTACCAATAAGTTTAAGTCGGGAAGTCTACATGAGAAGCATGTAATGGCACCTTGGAATCTTGGGAACCATCTCAGCATTTGCTTTTAGGCACAGGGAAACCAAGAAAGACCTGTGTCGAGGTGGCCGGTCGCAGGACCTTCCGAGTACTGACTTATAGCCAGCAGTCCGGCATCTAAAGTAAAAAACAGCAATACACACATAGTGCAACAAACACACGTAAGTACAACAAAAACACATTCATAGGACCGTGCATCGTGATATATTCTTGTAATGAAAGCCAACGAGATGCACTATTTCTCATATTTATTTGATAAAGTACTGTACATGTTTCGGACAGGCCCACTGTCCACCACATCAGGAGTATCCAACACTGTATACACGCAATAGGTATTTGTCGGCATACGCCATCTGAACTAGCATGACAAATACGTATTGCTGTGTATACAGTGTTGAGATACTCCTGATGGTGGACAGTGGACCTGTCCGAAACATGTAGAGTACTTTGTCAAATAAATTTGACAAATAGTGCATCTCGTTGGCTTTCATTATAAGAAAAAAAGAAAAATGGAGACGGCATGAATGCGTTTACTGAGGGTTACAGATCGACGAACTGTACCCACCACGACGACACTGCGGAAGTGGCAATAACTTACACGAATGCAATAACAGAGCAAACTGCGCAAAACGGGATGGCAAGGACGCTTGGAAGGAATGTCTAACAGCCTAACGTCGAAGCTGTTGGCGCAATTTAAGGAGAAGGACGTTCGAGCAAGCATGGAACAGTTTTTATCCTTGCAAACAAAACAGGACAACAGCTTAGTGACAGATGAAGACGACATAAACCACTTTAATGTCACATTCACATCTACGCCTGGACCTCCGGCGTACATCCTTGCGTTACCATTTCCGCGCCAGTATCGCGTATGAATTCGCAGAGTATAACCAACAAGATGCAACGTTTCACAATCTCTTTATTTCTGCAAGACGCTATGCATATTTCAGACGGGTTTTCCGTCCATCATCAGGAGCTCAAAACTACACATACAGCGTCACGTATTGGTCTGACAAATACCTGACGCTGTATGTGTAGTTTTGAGTTCCTGATGATGGACGGAAAACCCGTCTGAAATATGCATAGCGTCTTGCAGAAATAAAGTAATGGTAAAACATTGCATCTTGCTGGTTATACTCTGCGAATATATTAGCGATGCACGGACCTATGAATGTTAAATCGTGTATGAAGTTCTAATTTTCCTTAAATGCAAATTCCGCTGAAGCCAATCAGCTCGAAGCGTAACAGTGTACAGTAATGAAAAAACGCTGGTAGCACGCACAACTGATCATGTGACAGTACACACTTTTACATAAGACGAATGGAATCAACACAGTACTGAGTCAGCGGTTTATAAAAAGCCTCGACGTTCCTACGTAAGACACTTCAAATGTTGTATCATTGTCATATCGTTGGTAAATGATTACATAACCACCTTACAACCAGAGTGACGAGAGTTCCCAGTTGTTATGCAAAACCCGAAGGTTACCCACCAAGGAACCATGGGCCTAAAACAAATAACTGAATTTAATCGAAATACCGCAACCAATTATGTCAAAGTTCTTTTCAAACGCAATTATTCTCTTTCATAAGAACTGTTCAGTCTGCATGGCAATGGTTTTGGGTCTCCCGGTCTCCCTGTACTTCTACATTACTCTGGTTTGTAATGAAGTGCAAGTTTTGTGTCTGGCACTGTACCCATGGTTAAGCTGGGTTAACCATTTTTTACCATACTCACTTTTTAACCCCCAGTCTAATCTAACTCTGAGCAATTCGTTTCTAATTTTAGATTCATTTATGTACTCAAATTAAAACAGAAATACAGGGAACTACAAATTTGGTTTAATCTCGTAAATCTTTATACAGCCGGAAAGGACTAATAGGATCACATCGTAGTAGCACCAGCAGTATTAATTATTATTATTATTATTAGTAGTAGTAGTAGTTGTTGTTGTTGTTGTTGTGGTGGTGGTAGGTGATGAGTATGATGAGCTAGTACAGCTCTTACTACTGCATAAAAATTCACTTCGTCTTCTTAAATTTTAGTAACATTCTTATTTCTTTTAATACAGGTTTACCTTATATATAGAGGTGCAAATGATGCCATCATTCTGCACAAAAAAAAAATCAACCATCACGTGCAGTTGTCTTTAGCCTCCTCCCACAGCCCCCCCCCCTACCCCAACCACATACACCTTATTTTTTACTGTACTTGCAATAGTACCATTGCTGAAATTACTGCAGGGCATTTGAAAATGAAGTAAAACCACAGTGATGATATTAATGGAGGACGCCAGGAAACATGGACTGAAAACACGAAAACCGTAATAAATAATGACATTATAGAACAAAAAGCAACTAATTGCATCTTTTCTAAATTAATGTTTTAATTTTCAATATTTGATGTCTTCTACAGATTTCGAACCCGAGGGTTCATCTTCAGGAAGATGGTTGTGTATACAGTGTGTTTTACATGCGTCAGTAAAACAAGTCTGGTAGACAGAAGAGTGTGTTCGATATTGTGGTCTAGGTATAAACTCTCTACATACCAGACTGCTTATACTGACGCATGTAAAACACACTGCATATACAACAGTCTTCCTTAAGATGAACCCTCGGGTTCGAAACATGTAGAAGACATAAAAACTAAAAATTAAAATATTAGTTTAGAAAAGGTGCATTTTGTTGGTTAGTGTTGTATAATTATATTACAATGGACGGTGCAAACATAAAATTAATAACATGTAGCCTTAACTGCGTTTTTCGTCCGAATTCAAACCTTCAGCTCCGCACATGTCTATATGAACCCTCGGAATAATGATGCAAGATGGATGTATAAAACCTGGACAATTTCGCCTCTGAAAAAAAAAACCCCCCAGCCGGACGTAAACATTTGTTATCAAAATGAGGACACGTCCGAGAGAAAAGGGAGACGTATGGTAATCCCGCAGGCTAACTTCTACAGGATTCACTTGCTGGTAGTGTTTCCCTGTCACACACAGCCCACGTGCCTCCACAACGTCATTCCAGTATTGACAGCTATATTCAGCTGCCACTGATACGCCTGGAGCTCATCACGTGACAATGCGCTGCAACACAT
>Ga0131853_10010657_pt1 | contig 16806 bp, 4 predicted proteins | sample TergutLab28metaG_FD_92764 | JGI IMG/M metagenome (GOLD analysis project Ga0131853, IMG submission 92764) | Labiotermes labralis P1 segment gut microbial communities from Petit-Saut dam, French Guiana - Lab288 P1 (version 2) (version 2) | ecosystem: Host-associated > Arthropoda: Insects >...
GTGGTCTCTTTCCCTCCGGTTTCCCCACCAAGACCCTATACACCCCCTCTCCTCACCCATACGCGCCACATGCCCAGCCCATCTCATTCTTCTCGGTTTTATCACCCGCACAATATTGGGTGACGAGTACAAATCATTTAGCTCCTCGATATGCAGTCTCCTCCATTCCCCCGTTACCTCGTTCCTCCTAGGTCCAAATATTCTCCTCAACACCATGTTCTCAAACACCCTCAGCTTCCCTTCCTCCCGCAATGTCAGCGACCAAGTTTAACACCCACATAAAACAACAGACAAAATTAAAATTCTATATATCTTGGCAGAGTCATATTTTTACAAAATATTTATCTCGTTAGCAGACGGATGAAAGTCAAAGTTTAACGAAATTAATTACTTTTTTATATACATGGGTCCATGCATGGTAGAGCTGCCTACAGAAAAGTAATAAACTGAATAAGTCGTATCGCGTTGGACAATTATTAAATTTGAAAATAATGACGTCCCGAAATTCAGTATGTGAAAATTAATGACACCGAGTCAGTAATTTCCACAACCAGGTCTAAACTTTTGATATAAAGGCAATATCAAGCAAAGCAAAAACTGTTCCTGGATCAGAATCTGTATTTCTACCCGGACGAAAGACCGTTCAGCCTCTCAGGCAAACAAAGGGTGGCTGCCACTCGCGCGGTAGCAAAGATTCTCAGGTGATGAAGCTAAACACCATCAACAACATTACACTCTTCACGGAATTCTGATGACACATATAAGCCCGTTATAGCGAGGGCCATTAAAAATATATCTCACAGGATGTGACAGCGTGCAGTCTGGTACAAATTTTACCGGAAGTTTCAGAACAGCATACAACTTCAATCTCCAGAACAGAACAAGGACACAACATATTCATACAGTACAACCAACGAGGTGCGAAGTTTCTCAATTTATTTATTTCTGTAAGATGCTCTACATGCTTCAGACGGTTTTTCCGTCCATCATCAGGAGCTCAAACCTGCACATACAGCGTCAGGCATTTGTCAAACCAATACTGCTACCAGTTGCTAGCCCGGCCAGGCTAACAGCAGGTAGCAGTATTGGTCTGACAAATACCTGACGTTGTATGTGCAGTTTTGAGCTCCTGGTGATGGACAGAAACCACGTCTGAAGCATGTAGAGCGTCTTGCATAAATAAATTGAGAAACGTCGCATCTTGTTGGTTGTACTTTGGGAATATATCAGCGATGCACGGACCTATAAATGTTCAAGGATACAATAATTTACTCCAAAACGGTAGAAAATTTCTGTCAGATTGCAAGACGTAACATTCCAAAATATATTGTTATTCCAGGTACGCTTTGTATCACAAGGCAAACAAAAAACGAAATGTAGATGTATGTGCACTGAAACTAGAAATTTGTTTCCCAAGGACTTCAAAACTTCTGAACCGAGAGGCCGAGAATGGGGAACTGCCAACAGTGTTGTTAAGTCGGAAGAATGCACTAGTGACGAATGCTAGAACAGCCTTAAAAGGCTGTCAAGTACCAACCACAGACGTAGTAAGATCGCAAAGCTGTATTTCTGTCTCTGTCCAAGCGATGACGTGTCCCTTACGCACGGGCCTTCCTGGTCTAATGCTACAATATATATATATACCCTGATATTCCAGATGCGGATTTATGTGCTTACCGACACAAGCCCAGATAAACTATAATCAACTTCTCGACCTACTTCGTCTAAGAGAAAACACCTGGATGTTGTTGTCCAGACGTCTGGTCTCACAGGAATACTTTAGAATTCCTTTTTAAATCAGATTTGTGGAACGAACATTTTCTTGCCTGAATTTTTTTTAGATTTTCCCTTCTCCTTGCACACGAAATCCATCGCTTTTCCTGTTACTAATTTTTTACATGTTTTATAATTCCAGAACTAAGATTTTTGAGTACGTTTTCTTCAGCTCTCAGATGTTGGATGTAAAAGACAAGACTCGACATTACACATTAGTCGGTCCTAATCCGTACGTCAGGTGACAGACTCTTAACTCGTTGGTCCGGACGTCACACATGGCAGGACCTTCGAAGTTTTACTCATTACCTTCAGGCAAGTGTTATGATACTGTCTTAGCTAACTACCTACCTGACTGACTAACTCAGTAACTAACTAACTAACTAACTAACTAACTTCACCTAGCAGAATTCTTCTTGAGAAAGTAAGAAGTCCACAGCTAGTAATGAAATTCGCCGCATTTTATGAAACTTTGCTGTTCATTATCTCACTCACAACAGCCCGCCAACCCTATCGTTAGCCAGATCATTCTAGTCCATGGAACCCCCCCTCCCCCCCAGATCTTACTTCATAAAAATTAGTTTTGGTATTATCCTCCCAGAGGTCTTCCAAGTGGAGTGGCCACCATCCATCAGACTTCGCACCAAAACCCCGCACCCACGTGTTGAATTTCGTGTTACCCTTCCATTGCTAACGCTGTGCCAAAGGGTCAGTTCATCCAAGTCCGAGGATTAGTGAGACGCTTCATTATAAGGTAAGCTTTTAAGATGAGGAGCTGTGAGCACCTCGTCCAACACCCAAGTTGGAGAACGACCCCTTGTCGGCTGTCCGCGACTGCTTATTCAATGTATTCGCAGTTACCCTCCATACTGAAGGCCTTTCCTACAACCGCAAGCAGCAGACGTGCCATGCCGTGTTGATAGGGACCCACTTATCACGTGGCAGTGTCTTAGAGTAGCGTAAGACAAAATATCTTCCTTATATATCCATTTCAGTCGATAAATCATTAAGTAAGGCGCGAGAAAACTTACACACTGGACCGTTCCCTTTAAAATGGGGAAAGTGCATTAACGCACGGGCACGAGAGTTCAGTATTTTCTGTTTACTTCGCGGTTATAACCCTTGCGTCTGTTCCATTGCACTATTCTGCAGACAGCGGTAAAAATCTCCTCCGTATACTTTTACCAGCATCATGACCACAGAAGTATCGGCTCACATGGAAGACTGGTAATTTAGGTATGGAAGAAAGTTCTAAATCCCCGTTCACTCTCCTTCAAATCCCAACAGATTTAAGTCTGCTTCTTTTCTCGTTGCTTTCGATGCAATCGACCAAGCTGACTCTAAACGTACGGGCAGAACAGACATCACACTCAGCATCCCCTCCGCTAATTGGACACTTTAATCAGCACTCAGTAATCCTTCATTGAAATTTAAACACTTAGCTCCTCATGACAAAACGGATTTTCCGTCTCTAAGAAAAGAGGGACTACGGAATAAATTTCTTTTACTTTTTAAATCACTTACCCATAATAAAATTCCATTATTTTCTTACTAAAAAAGAAGCACTATTCCCGGCAATGAAGTATTTTTAAATGAAGAACGAATCCTGAAAAAATGTTGGTCACACAAACCGTAATGTGATTACAACACTGAGACTTGGGACTTTGTTTAGTACTACACTTACAAGTAAGTAACTGAATGAGAAGGGAAAGAGTGTGATAGCTTACAAAACAAATGTACCGGAAGAGTAGGCACGAGGAACATGAAAGGAGAGTATCTGAATTATTACATACACTTTCATACAGTGTAAAAAAGAAATAAACATATTGTGAATTAAAATATAATGTGCTAACAGAAAGGTATAAACAATGACTGTACAAATCTGTGGTAACGTACCGTTGGACAATTATGTCAGCATAATCAAGTCAGTACACAGCTTGTCTCCTCGATCCAAGCTGCTGTGCATTAAAAATACTTCTATAGCACAGTGAAACCGTCTTCCGTAATTGTTCGGCAATACTCCTGAACTACGGACAATAGACTTGTGAGAAAGGATGTAAACCTCGTCAGACCTTCTACTGCATCTCCAAAACTGTAGGTTATGCAATAGAATTAAGGAGAGAAAGTTTGTCGCAGCTCGTAAGTGGCATATTGACTAACTTAAGAGAAAGGTAGTATCATTTATTGACTGTCTGTACCGGAAATGACACCATTTGAGAATACGGTTTTTGCTCTCTCTCACTATCACCATATATTCATATAGTGTTGAACTCTTTGCTATAGAAAATGTATAATGTACAATTCTCGAAACGGCTGTAAGAAGGTTAACAAAAATAGTACACGAATCCCTTAACTGAGAACAGCTGTTTTGTAGACAATGTATCTCAGCCACAAAAGGCAAGTACGGCAGCCTCCATCCAGGCCCCTTACGGGGAATAAAACCGACCAGCAGCGAGTATAATGAGCGTGCCTACAAACACACAAAAAACAAACAAACAAACAAATATACAAACATACATACACAATTACGTACGCAACAATATCGTGCATGAAAATTCGATTCCAAACACAGTAACAATAAAAATATGGTAACGTTAGATTCACTGTACCAATATTACGCTGGACGCTCTCCAGTATCTAATGTACGTTTAATAGGCTATATATGACATTTCGGAAATGAATCTACTTCCTCAACTTCACGTACTGGATTGTTACAAGGCCATGATCAGAGATACTTTACTGGATTTCCATTTTAAGATTAATAGAGACAGCAGTTTAATGTAGCATAGTCGATACTCACTTAGCCCATATCACAGCCTGTATAAAATTATCAAATACGAGTGGCAGCACAGCATATACCTAAGCAAAAACCACAAGTGACCACATATGCAGGATGAATCAAAAGAATGAGAAATCCTTTAAACAAGTAGGGGTTTCGGATGTGAGAAATATTCTATCCAATATATTTAAGAATATAATCGGGAAGTCTTAAGAGTAATGGACAAGAATTCTATGTTCAAACCCTAACCAATCCCATCGTATGCAATATACTAATAAAATTATGACACCATAATACCAGGCACTTTTTTTGTCCAATTGTGGAACTCAAAGCCGAAATATGTTTACAGACAATTTCCCACAGTGGTATTGTGTATCTGAACCTCTTCTAACCCAGGAACATTACCAACCTAATCAAACATCCTGACTTAAAGCCCACAACTCCTATCATACACTCCAATTTGTGCGAATGTTGCACAGTTATGCGAATTGCTGAGGATTTGATGCATACTTAATTCCATGCCCTTGCTATGACAGATATTTTTTTGCGTAACCAAGGGACACAAAACTCTATTTAAAAACTAGTTGCTCAGGTAGAGAAGAAAAATTCCTGGCAAATTATAACAAAGTCTTAAGAAAACAACTGTCTTAATAAATAACTTGCCGGGCCTCAGTTGCACTCAATGTTTTTTATTAATGACCTACACTAAAATCGACCTGATTACTTTTAACATTGGAATATTAATCATTTTACCATACTGTTTAAAATGTTTTAGTCATAACTAAGAATTCCACAATGTGTAAAGTTTTAATGTAAACAATGTGATCCCAATGGATAATAATTTTGACTTACCTTAACAATATTGTTCTAAGTTGGCCTGAGGATGGCCGTTTAACGGCCGAAACATGTCGCCAAGAATAACCCAGTTGTAATTAGGCATCTGGCTTTTATAGATGATGTGTATTGACGGTACTAATTATAATATATATTGATTAATTTTAAGCTTATTCCATTAAGAGACGAACCCTCAACATTTAAAAAAAAATGGTAATAATTCTACGTCTATTATCTCCACAGGCACAAAATCTGAACTGCATAACATAACCTGTATAGCCTCAGAAAGAGAGAGGGGGAGAGAGAGAGTGAGAGAAAAGAAACATCCTTCAGAACCTCAGTGACGATGGACTTCATATTATGAGAAAATTCGATTAGATCAATTTGAAACACAAGAGCAGATTATTTTATCTGTGTCAGTTTTATCAGAGAAACCAGTGAAAAGGGCAACAGCGAAGTAATTTATAGGGGCCATAAATAAAATGCTCGACAAGGCGCTTACAGGAAAATTTGTATTTGGGGAGCAAAACTAGTGAGTGATATTGTTTCAGTGATACAGGTGTACTGGAAATATATTCATGATGATAAATTAGAGATAACATAAACTTTACACGCTGGTTATAGCTCAACACAGAGCACACGAAAAAAAAAGTTGTTTTATGTAACAAGCAGTAACAAAACACTCAACGCGAACTGTGCTTTGGAAGCCATGGGGTCTTGAGGGTTGCTTGACCGTGCATCTTTCTCATGTAACAAAGTGAAGTGCCAAATTGATGCAACTAGGTAATTTTATTGATGTATTCTTAGCTCGACATGTTTCGTGCTCATACGCCCATCATCAGGAGCATTATATGTTGAGTTGCAGCATATGGTTTTCTGCACAGAGTTTTTGGATCGGTGGTGTTCTTGAGAGCCGCTGGGTAGGTCGTGTTTACGGTGCGGATGGTCGTAAACACGACTTACGCAGCGGCTCTCAAGACCACCACCGATCCAAAAACTCGGTGCAGAAAACTAAATGTTGCAACTCAACATCTAATGCTCCTGATGATGGGCGTATGCGCACGAAACATGTCGAGCTAAGAATACATCAAAAAAATTACCTAGCTACATAAAGTTGGCATTTCACTTTATTCCATGGAATCTTTTCTATCTCCCTGTAACGGTCTAAGTGTGCATTCTGTTCTCACGGCGAGATCCTCAACAGGCTGAAACGTTTCCGTATTTGTACAAACTCTGTTAACATTTTGACGCCTAATGTCAACTATAGTGGTCGTACCGCACCGCTAACCTCTAAAGTTGCATTTTATATATTTATTCAACAAATATAGGTACTGAATATTTTAAACATTGTATATACTCTCCGTCTTTTTCTCTTCAAAATGCAGTTTGCTTCATAATTCTGACGTATTTGGTTCCTGTATTATTCACATTTTATATACAGGGTGTGCTAAAATTAAAAAAATAATTCTGACGCCAAAAGGTTAATACTGTATCTCTGGCAGCAGCGTCCAAACATACAAAGTTAGCGTCACAGGTGCGATCCTGTCATCACGTGACAGCATCTCACACGTGTCACTCTGACAGTTACTTTCAAATGCATTTCGTTTCAGAATCTATTCTGCGGAAACAGGGTTACCGGTAGTTTGTCAGAGGTTCTGTATCGATATACACTGGACGATAAAACAGTCCAAATCGATTTTATACCGGTCTTAACTACCTGCTGAACTCTTTGGAACGGTACTCGCAAACCCCAAGTCTGTATTCTTTGAGCTTCCTTAGAGCAGGGACCAGCAACTGAAGCACCGAATCAAAGACATGAATGACGGTGCAATACATGAAGTGTTGTAAAATTCGCACGCATAATGGGGATGCCGATGGTAAATGAAGATTTACACATACTTCAGTTATGGCAATGGAGAAAGGCGTGTCATAAAATACACACTTATATTAGGGATGTTAATAGTAAATGATATGTCATCAAATATACACCCTATACACCCTTTACACCCTATACACCCTATACACCCCTATCATGGATGTCTGTGGTAAAGGACAAGAATTCTTTCCCAGCCCGTGAACTGCATGGTGCCTTCTATGACAACAGCATTAACCCTTATCCAGCTAACGTGGAAAATATGGTGAGCTCCTAATAATGCCACCAGATGGCAAATGGGATGTAACTCGGCGTTTAAAGGGTTAATACACATCCTAGGTATTCTACAGGTTTTGCTGAAATTTTCTAAATATGTTTTCAATTGATGTTCCTTGGGATATCTAATGACACTGCATTCTACAGCCTTTATTACAACAGAATTACCCACACATTTACCAGAAGACTTTAAAAATTACCTAAACACGTGGGATGGATATGCAATGGACTCCCAGAATGCACTGAATGCACTGCTATAAAGTTGTAGTTTCTGTAAAATATGAGACTACAGAGACTACGGGCACATTTATAACATGGCTGTATTCTGTTACTCTGCATTAAATCCCCTTTGTAGTTTGTTAATGGACTCAAACAATGCGTAGGCCTATCTCTTTCGTTAATCACAGTGCCAGTAATTAAAAAGTAATTAAAACCAATTACGCTCGTTAAGCTGTCCAGTCTTATGTAAATATCTCTATACTAAAAACATGGCTATAAATGAACATAAAGTAACATATAATTGTGCTTAATGTTTTATTAATAATGTGTGGCAAAGTAATGGAGGCGATGTGCAAGAGATGCGTATAGCGAACCTTTTAATTAATGAGAAACTAAGAGCGTCGTACGATGTTACGGCAAACAGAGGTACAAATTAAACTACACAACGCAATTTAGAAATCAAAAGGCTTATCTTACAGTGCTGCACGTATTTAAAAACAACAACAACAACAACAACATATGAAAAAAATTAAACCATGAGAAAATCTCTTCTCGAGGAGTGATGAAAATGAAATAATCTCTGAGGCTATAATATCCTAATAAAATAATACACTGAACAATAATACACTGAACAATAATACACTGAACAATAATACACTGAACAATAATACACTGAACAATAATACACTGAACAATAATACACTGAACAATAATGCACTGAACAATAATACACTGAACAATAATACACTGAACAATAATGCACTGAACAATAATGCACTGAACAATAATGCACTGAACAATAATACACTGAACAATAATACACTGAACAATAATACACTGAACAATAATACACTGAACAATAATACACTGAACAATAATGCACTGAACAATAATGCACTGAACAATAATACACTGAACAATAATACACTGAACAATAATACACTGAACAATAATGCACTGAACAATAATGAACTGAACAATAATGCACTGAACAACAATGCACTGAACAATAATACACTGAACAATAATACACTGAACAATAATACACTGAACAATAATAACACCGACAGCTACAGGAAACTATTAATATTAAAATACGAACACAACACATTTTTCCTTTCTAATTTGTTGGATGATACCTGGGCTTTCCAAAGTAGAGGGTTTTGTAGTGTCCATAGTTATCCACAATTTCTTCCTAACACACGCTCAAAAAGGCTGACAGCCGATATCTTCCAATGTCTACAGCTGCACAATCCATAAGCATAACATTGTATAGTAGTCTTCTCTGAGCTCAAAAATGATATTTCGAACAATCTCAGAGCCATTTCGTAAAACTGAATAATGACTCAATATCCCTACAAAATTTTCTTCATAAAAAATCTACGAAATCAGTTGGAAAATTCCCCATGCTCCATGCCTGTAATCATATCCCCACTGTCTCTATGTGTCTTCATGGCCCAAACAGGGGCAACTTTATATTACCCTACACTTATCACGAAGGCAAGGTTAAATCACGCTTAAGATATAAATTTGTCAATAAACACTGGGCCCAACTGATTTTCCGAAAGAACAAACACTACAGAATTACATGCCCTTAACGAAATCAAAAGATCCTAGAAGTAATAAATAACCACAAAACTTGAGGTTGGAAACCCAGAAGCCAGAAAGATTACGTGTGTAGACCTAGGCGTAGACCGGAAGGTCGGTCTAAAACACAGCTTAAAAGAAATAAGACAGGATTAGGTTGTGGAGGGGATTAATCTGGCTTGGACTAGGGACAAGTGATGTGTTCTTGAGAAAACGCTAATGAAAAATTTTCCAAAACTAATTCTTCTCAAAATTTCAGTTACTTTGTCATTTATTGTAACTTAAATACAATCCTTAGAAGAAAATAGGATTTACACTTTTAAAAAAGCGATTTTTTTACTTCCTTCTCCCACCTATGTTTCTGAATTCGTCCTGCTCAACTCAGTGTGCTATTCCAACCAAATCTGTTACCAGAAATTATCCGGGCTATCCTATTATTCTTTAAAATATTTAAGGTTATTGTTAATCATGGGAGAAAGACTGAAGCCAAGAACAACGTGAACGACGGCCAATTACATAGTGTATGTCCATCTACGTCTAACTTGCAAATGACGAAAAATGCCTGTCCTTCCCACATACAAAATTTACGCAAACCGAGTAAAATCGGTTATGAACCCTCAGATTTCAATATTTGTAAATAACCAACTTGACGCAAATACTTTTTCTTATATTTGTTTATTCAAATTCTCTACATGTTTCGAGCAACCAAGTGTTCATCGTCAGGAAAGTCAATTGTACCAATACGACCTCTGGTATATGTCACTCACTCTATGTCGGTGACCGTGTGGTATGCAGGTAAACCTACATACCACACGGTCACCGTCAAGTTGGTTATTTACAAAGCTTGTGATAAGATGCACGGTCAACAAAACATAAAATCCTCAAGTTTCCTTTATCGTTCTTTCCAACCTTAAGCAATGATTCCGGTCTGTCTAATTTCTACATCTGGTTACATATCAAATGAAATTATATGCCTGCTATTTGTAACTCAAAATTGTGTTTATCCATAAATCTAAATAACTTAAAAATTTCGATTACCGACAAGTATTGTCACTGTAAACGAACATATTTACATGTTTCAGGGGGTTAGAAGCGGCATGTGTTTTGCATCACTGTGGAATAAATCAATTGTTTAAATATTTTTGTTTAATTAATATCGGTTTAACCATTCCTTTATCTCTTCCGGATACACAGAGATAATTTAATTATTCAATTTCTATTTTTCTTCCTATTTTTATTTGTTTGTGAATTACAGCGTTATTTTGACCATTAATCCAAAAAGCATGGACCATTCACGGGTTGCCGATAGAGATGTCCTCAGCACATATTCAAGAAACATTCACTGACAGCCGGCCATGTATAAAACCCACCTACTGATTCGACTGTCTTCCGATAACAACACAGCATAAAAACAAGATTTTCTATCTAAGGAATACTCTATATATCCCTAACATACAGACGCGAATTTTTGTATGTAAGACATAACGCTTTGAATAACCTTTTGACGCCTAATGTCAAATATAGTGGTCGTACCGCACCGCTAACCTCTAAAGTTGCATTTTATATATTTATTAAACAAATATAGGTAATGAATATTTTAAACATGGTATATACTCTCCTTTTTTTTCTCTTCAAAATCCATTCTGTTTCATAATTCTAACATATTTAGTTCCTGTATTATTCACATTTTATATACAGGATGTGCTAAAATTAAAGAAATAATTCCGGCGCCAAAAGGTTATCGACGATGAAATTTAGGGAATTGACCACACGATTATAAACTGAATGAGGAATTTCCTTACAGTTCAGTTGTTTTCGTTCAGATTTAGTTCTACTTCAGTGTATTTTAGACGTGATTTAATACAATTATTTTGGTTTACCTCTCAAACAGTCGATTCTTTGGTTTGGTACATGTATCATAGATTAGGACTTCTCTGTTCTGAGAGTTACCCGATTTTTTAATATCTGTACATTTACTCACTTCATTTCTTAATTATTTATTAATTGTATTACTTACACATATTTCAGTTTGCATGTGAGCTCTATTTTATTTTACAACTTCTATAGCTGAATTTTCGCGCCACTTGTCAAAATTCCAAATTTTCTCTTCTTATTGCGTCCCAGTCAGTTAAAACGAGCACGTGGTGGCCTTTTCAGTCAAGACACTGTCAAATGCTACCCCATTTCTAAGGAACCTGGCACCTTCATCTTCTACCTTCGGGATTTCATCACTTGACCTCCATCATTTATATGACACACTAAGGTACATACACGTAAATGTAGGATTGTATGTTCTAATATTCCTGTATGCTGGACAATGGGCTCTGTCGAATAAAGACTCGAAGCATCTGTAGATAGTAAGAAATAAAACATAAAAAAACATAATATACATATTAGACTATACAACACATTTGTAGACATTACTACAGATTTACATTTCCTCCGTACTTGTAAAAATTACGGTGACATTAAGCGAATACCAGGCACCTATAATGGTAACTTACCGTTATAATTTGCAAAACTCTCCGCCAAAACAGAAAAATCAAATTACGCAGACGCATATAACTGGACGTAGAAGAACATACACAGAAGCTAGGTATGATTTGAATACTTTAATTAATTACACTAAATTCCATATCTTCGCGATCAACATATATACGAAATCGGTTTCTTGAAAACAATACAGCTCTGTGACGCAGGCAACAAGAAAGTGTCGGATAAACATGTAACCATCACCCAATAACGAAGGATCATGCAGCTTCTGTCATAATGACTTAACGGCTAGTGACACTACAATTGCACTGCCAGTCTATTTCAGCCTAAATTGTTTTACGTCTATTTGTAGTTTCTACTGTATCACAAAGAAATATGCTGGCGGAACAATCTTTCTGTGTCATGGTGCTGCAAATGACTACGAAATATTACGTACATATACCACAATACAGGCAAGTAAAAACAGTCATATTTGCACAGGGAACAGTCATATACAACATCTCTGTTCTTACGTTTTTATTTATACACAAAGAACAGCCTACAAAGCAGGCAAACACTACGCATACGCCCATGTGTTCGCAGCAGGCTAATTTGTACTGAGGCAAGTATTATGTACTGTAAGTTAACTCTATGCACCGTTTGTCACTGAACCAAAATTCCATAACTAAATGTGCCACAGACCTGATCAGTCGACATGATCATACCAGCTTTCCTCTTCTATTTTAACCTCGGCCCTCACAATTTTTTACAATCTAAGCGACACTTTTCATTTTATATTTTAATTTTCTTGATGAGGGTCAGAATACGCTTTCGCGAACTGTGGTCCGTAATGGGCCCACTGTCCGAACTCCATTGGACATAAAAATGAATACAATAATAAGAATAATAATAATAACAGGAAAATACAGAAATGCTCCAAGTGGCAGTTTCAGCGCCAGTTCGTCCACAAAAATTCAACACATGTTTCAAGAATGGATCTTGTCTCGTCACAGAGAGAGGCCAGCGTCTGAGAGCTTGAGATGACCCAAGGCCTTGTAATCGACCTCGGTTCAGACTTTTACCTTTGGTAAATTAAAATCAGAGACATATACTCGAAATGGACCAAAAGGATCACAACAAATTCTACTGCTTTATTAATTCAACACCTGCCATTGATCTGAAACCGAAACTTCCGCTCTGCAAATAGCACACAGGGTTTTAAACTGATATTTGCAAACAAACACAAAGAAAGAGTCCGATGGCACACCAGACGCTTAAAAGTCACTTCCCCCCCCCCCCTGTTGATTGGGCACTTAAAGAGTCTCAGATGTCTTTCCGCGTATTGGAGAAATACAGGGTTATTAAAAATGATTGTCGGTGGCCTACACAGTACACTCCAGATGATGCAACCCAATGTGATTTCTTTCTATGGGGTTACGTCAAGGATCAGGTTTATGTTCCTCCTCTTCCCGCAAGTATCCCGGAACTGAAGGTACGAATCAGACCTCCGTTGAAACCATCACCGCTGACATGCTACAAACAGTTTGGAACGAACTCGATTATTGTGTTAATGCTTGTAGAGTCACAAAGGGTGCACATATAGAGCATCTGTAAGGTGTGTAACAAAAACTTGGAGTGTTATTCTATTAAATAAAAAAATATATACTCCTATCTCAAGTGTATTGTTTAAGATAAGTTGTTAAAACCCCGACAACCATTTCGAATAACCCTGTATTATGTTAGCGGCAAGTTACAAACGAATGGGGAAAAAAAAAATCTGTCGTAACAGGCATGCCTCTTTTCGCAGGACACGCTACTGTGGATAAACCAAGGCTGAAGTACCGCAACATCCATGCGAAAAGAAAGCAGATTTAGTGCACTATTATAGCCTGAACTTCCAAACCATTTCCGCACTCTTCCCTTCTTCGCCGCTTGGCAGTCTCTAATAACCACACAATCGGACTATGATATTAAAACACATAAATTTGCTGAAATGAACACAATTTTTTACATCAAATATGAGAAAAATTGTAATTCTGAAAATCCCCACAAAGGCCGCTAACACACATTACGCTGAAGATTTAGCTGCCATCTGTTAGAACAGACCCGTGTACACAGTGGTCTATCCATTATGCAAGGTTCAACAATTCCACGCGGAATTTAACGCGGTGCGAAACTTGCGAGTAAGAACAACATAGGAACACGTACGGTACAGGCAGTGTCGTCTGTACATTCATCTTGTACGTACGTTATCTGATATTTCACTCCAAGGCACACAATTTTTGTTACTAGGCCCAAGCAAAGATTGTAGATCCAGTTTCGTATTCTTTATTATACGGAATAACCTGCCTATAACGAAAAAAAAAATTAAACGGAAGCATGCTTTATCTTAAAATGTCTCTGCTCCCGCGCATATGAATTGAAAGCATACACCAAATTAATAATGTCTCTAACAAACTATAGTACTCTAACTAATAAATGGGGAAAAAAGAATTAAGTTAATGCACAGTTCATATCTTTAATATTTACTGACTTCTTTCCACATCATTTTTCCTTGTTGTGCTTCCTGGAATTATCTGCGAAGAAACATTTCTTCTATATCGAGAACACTTAAGCTGGACTGTCGATGGACTATTTCAGAAAACTATAATAAAGTAAAGAAGACATACAATAATCGTGAATTAAAATTGAAAACTTGTTCTACTGGGTCATTTGAGAAGCATATTCCATTATTAAGCGGCAACCGGAAACAAAAATATTTATAGTGGTTTCCATCAGGGAAATCTGTACTGTCCTTCCTATTTATTTACTAACCACCGCAGTAAATGACTTCAGTAATGACCGGACTTAGGTCAGATATTAAGCTGGATGAACCGCACGACGGCAGGCCTAGGTCAGATGTGTGTAACTGAGTCCTTATTGATGATGATAATGATATTGATAATAATGATACGTTATTAGCTGAGCCACAATACAGAATAATGGCGTACGTGAAGCACCGTCAATGCAGGCTATTCTTCAGTTACAGTAACGATCTACCACTCGTACATCCCAGTACCCAACTGACAATGCACAGCAGTTTTCTAGTACCGCAACTTTCGAACATCCGTAAACTGCCACACAGAAATGATTTAGTTCTGCCTTGCTTATGTTTACAAGCTCGTTAGTAAAACCAAAGACTACTTGCACATTTGAACCAGATATTTCAGTTTTAAAAGGTCTGAAAGAGACCGAAGGTTGGAAAATTACACTTTCGAAAAGAGATAGTCGGGATATATTCGTGGCAATAATCCGGTAGTTTCCTGAAGAAACGAAAGAAAACCATATTAAATCTAGAGCCTTGAATTACTGGACCGTTATAACGTTTGGTCCTGTTTTGTGCGCCGTATTCACAAGTAAAAAAAAGAAACTCCGCGTACATTACGGGAAACATTAAACATTAAACATTAAAATAAAGTTCTCATATGTGGGTAATAACGAAAAACATAGTTAAGATCGGTCGCGAAGATTTGCGACATTCTTACAAAATTTACGTTTAACCTCTTCACGCAGAGGGCAGTCCGATAGCACATTCAAGGGACTGACGTTTACTGCCAATGTCGGAGTCGTAAGTAGACTGCACCTCACAACTCACCACTTGCTCAAATCGGCACACCATACGGTATATAGACAGAGTCTTCCGTCTTATTCCAGCTGACATCCGGCAGGTCTCATTAGAGAGTAAAATGGGACCGATGTATGATTTCAGGTTACGGCCGCGAAATGGCTGAGAACTGCACTCTTCTGCGTTCATTACGCAGCGAGTAGTGGTAATTTCTTGGCGACGGGACAAGCTATCGGGACCGATAGGTTGTCCCGAAACGTAGGTAAGAAAATACTACTACTCGCTGTGTAATACTCAGAAGAGCGCAGATCTCAAAGTGGTACCGAGTTAGTCATGAAATTCAAGCAAGTAAGTTCAAAATGGTGAAATGCCATTTAGTAACGTACATCAAATATGACCATTTAATATAGGTTCACTTGAAATGAGAGACTCTTTACAGTCCATTCAGGCGAGAATTTTATTTCTTACTTATTCACAAGTCGGACAGTAAATTGTAAGGACTATTCCTATTAGACGCTAATCCGCAAATGTTTTAGATCTCAGCCACAAGAAGTCGTAATTATGCTTGAGACATGTCAAATTTGGATCGCAGTCTGAGCGCTGATACCATCCGCCCTGGACCGTATGGCGGTCGTCCTTAGTCCTTCCAGCAGAACGAAGGGATAAAACCTAAAGTGGTCCCTATCTGCGACATGAAGACATATAGGCGGAGTAGAGGCCTAAATCCACTCATTTTTAACTCCGGCACTGTGTCCAGAGGAGTAGATGGAGGAGGTTGGCAAACTTCACGCTCCACCCGCCTTACCCTCTAGAAATAAGGCCTACTTCGGCACCCACTGAGCAGAAGGTCAAGTGAGTCACAGAGCCGGCTTGGACGTTTAGAGAAGAAGGAAATGCCTTGACCCTGAGATGTCTCGGACCCGGGGTCGTCCAGCCGTAGCCTATCACTAAACTACGTCATGCCGACGCCCGAAGACAAATTCTTCTTGAAAATGGCAATGACCACTCTGTTCCAATTCTTGAACTGTTCACAGAACATAGTCTTCTCCCACCTACTGGGCCGCCATACAATTTATGTAGCTTAAATATTGGCGGTCAATATCGCAATAAAATCCACATTCGCTTCAGAGAAACTCAACCGAGAGGAACTGTACACTCTCAATCTTATGCGTATTGGACCGTGCATCATCTTGATAGTGGTTCAGCCCACACTCGGATACCACATCACCAACAGCCAATCCCGCTACATAACACCAGCACGCCTCTAGTCAGCCTACACAACACAACAAGTACTCGCTAGCTCCTGAAGATGGGCGTATTAACGTCTGAAACATGTTGAGCAATATATAATAAAGCAAGTGTCATCTAGTTGGTCAACCTTTATTCAAA